>Ga0209121_10002554_pt1 | contig 18360 bp, 15 predicted proteins | sample Cruoilmetagenom3_FD_187292 | JGI IMG/M metagenome (GOLD analysis project Ga0209121, IMG submission 187292) | Oil polluted marine microbial communities from Coal Oil Point, Santa Barbara, California, USA - Sample 3 (SPAdes) (version 2) | ecosystem: Environmental > Aquatic > Marine > Oil seeps ... | reverse complement strand
CCCCTGAAACGGGGACTTCGCCCCCTGAAACGGGGACTACGCCTCCGCAGCCGGAGGTGGGAGAGGGAACCGGAGGTGCTACTTCGGAGATACACTTCTCCGATCCGATCTGCGGGCCCAAAGCCTTTCGCCCAGTCTCGATCGAGGCTTTGGGGCCTTCTTCGCGTTGCAATTTCACTCGTGCGTGGTGTGCGTAAGCGGCCACGATGTCTACTCCGGCAGATATTCCTCCCTAATGGGCGAAAAGACCTCGATGATGACAGTGTCCTCCAGGACTGTGACTGTGTGCTCGACACCGCCAGGGATGGACCAGCTGTCGCCGGGGACGGTGTCGAACTCCTCGTCGTCGATGATGAAGGTGACGTGCCCGCTGACCATATAGCCGGTCTGCTCGTGCGGGTGGCTGTGAAGTGGGAGCTCGGCGCCTTTGGCCAGGTGGAACTTGCCCATCGACGTGCGCTCGCCCCAAGCCAGGGGTTCCAGGACGATACCCGGCACCAGCTCTCGGGTGACGGCGAGGTCTTGCGTTCTGAACATAGGATGTCTCCTTCTCATCGTGACCGGCTTGACCTGTGCCTGTCCATAGGATAGCGCCATCTGGCCAAGGTGCAATTCAGCGAGGCCGGGCTGTGTTCTGATCCGCGAGGGGCACTGTATGTCCCTCAGTCAAGTGTGCAGGATCGTGCGTCGTGTGCTCGCGGTTCTCGGTTCCACTCCTGGTCTGAAGTCTCTCGCTACCATGCAAAGACGAGCCGACCAGTGACGGTCCGAGCTTCGAAGTAAGGGCCTGCCGGGCCGGATCTGAGCTCACAGTCGAGGCGCTCGCCGACGAGATGGGGATAGCCGGAGTTCAGCATCACGCGGGTTCGGTCCTCGTAGTCTGTCTCCGGGAAGAAGCGGACGGTGGCGTCCTGCAGGCCGGTCAGCTGGACCTTCCGATGTGCGCCGACCTCGACCGGCGCTATCTCGTTGCACGATAGCACTGTATCGGCCTCCTGCTCGACAAAGAGACGGCACTCGCGGTGCCAGGCCCTCGGCATGCGATAGACGGTGCAGCCTCCATCGATCTCAGCTTCGTGACCCATCAGCACCGGCATACCCTGAGGGAAGCGCAGCTTCAGCGCGACGGTGGTGCTGGGCGTGTAGCCGGACAGATAGAAGGCGTTGCGGCAACGGGAGAGCAGCGTGATCGGTGTCCCGACCGAGGGATCGCGCTTCTCGGCGGCAATCGTGATGCCCAGCAGGCTAAGTACCGTGCGCATCAGCAGCTCTCCAGGGTAGGTGCGCGAGCCCTCATGGGAGCGCAGCAATGGGGCGCCTGGCTGGCGGTGGCTGCTGTTGGTGCTGTGTGCTCTTGAAGGGTTTGGGGCTCATCTCAAGCGTTAGGTTCCTGATCATCGCTGGCGTCGCAACTCTGTTACTCTAGACGACGATTCGGTGTGCGAAGTGTACTGCCATATGCAGAAATCGCACGTCCTGTGCTGTTCTGGGGGTCCATTTGCTGTAGAATCACAATCAATCCGGTGAAGAGCCGACCAGACTCCGGTTGCATGGCCGCCGCCAAGCTTCAGCGGTCTTGGCCTGCTTCTTCCCATTGCCTCTTCGCCTTGCTGCCTGCTCGCTCATTCGCTTTCTCGTCTATGGGGGTGACCATGTCTTTTTATACGCAGTTCGCAGAGACGTATGAATCGATCTTTCCGTTCAGCGGTGCGGTCTATAGATTCCTGCGGCGCCATCTGCCCCCGGCTCCAGCACGAGTGCTGGATGTGGGGTGTGGCACGGGGCACTACGCCGGTCCGTTGTCGCAGGATGGGTACACCGCCACTGCGGTGGACCTGGACTCGGCGATGATCGACTATGCCTGCGCGCACCATCCGGCGGTCGACTTTCACGTGCTGAATATGCTGGATATCGGCGCGCTGGGACAATCCTTTGACGGGGTGGCGTGTATCGGCAATACAGCCGCCCACCTGACGCAGACGCAGTTTGGAGAGTTCCTCGGTGCCGTCCGGGACGTGCTGGGACCCGGTGGCCCGTTCATCCTTCAGGTGATGAACTGGGACTATGTGCTCACCCAGACGAGGGTGATCTTCCCGGTGATCGAGGGGGATGGGGATGCGGTCTTCTATCGTGCGTATCGTGACATCTCCGAGATGCAGGTGACCTTTGCGACGCGCTTGGAGGTCCGGGGCGAGACCATCTTCGAGGATGCCGTGCCCCTGTACCCGATGCGGTCCGCAGAGATCATCGCAGTGGCTGGTGAAGGCGGCTTCAAGCTCGTCCAGCACGTCGGAAGCTACGGCGGCGCGCTGTTTGATGCGGAGGTGTTTTCTGCGAATGTCTTTGTGTTTCGGTAGGCTTGGGGAAGTCAGAGAGTCAAAAGTCTGGAGTCATGGCCGCCAGACAAGCTTGGCTGCACAACCCGCCTCACTATGTCAACATGACTCTTGACTTTTGACTCAGGATTCCTGCTTCCCCGGCAGCGTCAGCGCAAAGTCGATCCCCTTCCGAACCCACGCCGTCAAGTCCGCATCATCCTCGTAGCCGTCGGGTCTGACGACGATCCACCCTTTCATGGGACGTCCTGTCATGTCAAAGATGTCCGTGTGCGGTCGGGCCAGCGCATCTTCATAGGCTGCCGGCCCGACGCGGATAATGAGACTATCCCGGTTGACGCCGCACGCCATATTTCCGTGGATCAGATAGCCGATGCTGCCGAACATCTTCTTCTCGACCAGACCGTCCTGGTCACCCAATGCTTCCATCACACGTGCGGCAAGTCCTTCATCGTAGGCCATAGTGTCCTCATGATTCTATGCTATCTTCGTTGCTGAGACAGTGGCTCACGCCAAGTCGCGAAGTCGCTAAGCGGATCCCGTGCAAGTATCGTGTTTGGCTACTCAATCCCCAAGTGTGCCAGAATCGCTTCGAGTTTCCGCTGCACGTCCGCCAAGTCACCACCGTTCTGACTCTCCAGCTTCGCGTAGACCTCGGCCATGCTGGAGATCTGCTCACCGGGGGCCTGCGCTGTATCCTCGCTGTCCAGCGTCCGGCTGACTCGCGTCAACACGTCCATCGTTGTCAGCAGGTGATTCATCTGTGAGTCCAGTTCCTCGGTGGCCTTTCTGAAACGATCAAGGAACTCCTCGCTCTCGCTATCGAGGAAGAGCCCAAGGAGCCTTCGCGGTGTCATGGGTTTGTTGGCGCCGTCGCCGCGGATTTTGTAGGTGCCCCTGGACGTGCAGTAGGGTTTCTGCGGTCCGCTGGGGATCTCGATGCGGAAGAAGGGCTTGTCGCCCAGGTTCTCGGTGATCACGTCTACCTCAATCCGCGGGATGCAGCTCTCGGCGCGGCTGAGGATGCTCAGCCGCTCTTGATCCCCCACGGCACAGCCGATCACTTTGCCGTATTGACGTCCATCCGGCTTCTGAGCTTCCTCGACGCCCAGAAGGATCGTGCCGCCGGTGGGGGTGTTGGCAAATGCCACGATATCCTCGGTGTCCATGCCGGCCGCCGACTGTTTGAAGTCGACGTGACGGTCTTCCTGCTCATTCAGCAGGCGCTTCGCGCGCTCTGAGATGCCCTGGTATTCTCGTTGGCTCATCGTTGTTCCCCATAGGTTGGCTTGATGCTATAGAGTATCGTCTGATTCCTGCGGCGGGGCAAGTGCGACGGACAGCAGGTGTTCCCGGGAATAGAACTTGTCTGCGAGCGGGCGCCATACAGGAGGAAGATGCCTGTGCTCAGAACGGCCCGAAGCGCGGATTGTACATGCCCGAGGACCGGGTCGGCGGTCTTGTGGTGCCGGTCCGGTCGTGTACACTACCTCGGCTACTCTCGACTGAACATCACATGCATCACCACAGGAGAATGCGATATGCCATCCCGCGACGACTTGACGCCACCCGCAGACCCGGGACCCTACCAGCCATCACTGCAGGATGTGTTGCTGTTGGACATGCCGGTCGATGTGAAGGTGTCACCCGATGGGCGGTGTCTGGCGTTCCGCGTGCGCACCACCAACTGGCAGGACAACCGCTATGATACGTTGTGTTACGTCCACGATCGAGCGACGGGCCGGTCGTATCCCGTGACCCGCCACGGCAGTGTCACTCAGATCGAGTGGATGGACGATCTCACGCTGGCAACGCTGTGGCGCAGCTCAGGAAACAGCAAAGCGCAGATCTACCTGTACGAGGGATTGGTGGGTGATGGGTGGTTGGTGACGCACCACAAGACCGGCGTCGCGTGGTTCAAGCCCTTCGGGGATGGCCTGGTTTTTCGGGCCAGCGATCCTGAGCGATCCGAGCAGAAATCGCGCGCGAACCGGTTCGGCACGATACGCCATTTTGAGCAGGAACCGAGCGCTTCAGCTCTGTACTATGTCGGTTTGCCGGAGTTACGTGCCTATGAGTCCCAGGCGAAGCGGATCACAGAGGATGAGGCCGGCAAGCTGACGCAGCCCGTGATCGAATTGTCTAAGCTGCTGCCGCAACCACTCTCCATCAGGTCGGTAGCAGTCTCTCGGGCAGGTGATGCGCTCTATCTCACCTGTTGGCCACGGGACGACCTTGTCTGTTGGAACGACACCACCGCGTTTTGTGTCAGCCTTGATCCCGGTGCTGCAGTGGCGGAGCACCTGCGGCGTGTGCAGGAGAAGTCCGCGGGTGACCAGCGTCCGGCAGATGGTGCCGAAGGCGCCGACGTCGAGAGCGGTGACGCCGGCGAGAGCGAAGGGCAAGCGGACAAGGATGTCTCCTATCTGGGCGATATCCAGGAGCTTTCCATACCGCAGGGCGCGAACGTTGAAGCCGTGTCGCCCGATGGGAGCCGGCTGCTGATGGGCTATCGTGGGCGTGATCTGAGGATGTACACACGCCGGGATCTATGGATCATCGATGCGGCTGATGCTCTGGCCGCAGAAGATCCAGCCGCGTTTGCCGGGGCCATGCGCAATATCACTGCGTCGCTCGATCGACAGGTTCTTTCCTATGTATGGGGAGAGAGGGGTATCTTCGGCGCATATGCGGACCGTACGCACGTATCTCTGGCTCTCTTCGGTGAAGATGGCGGCGTCGAGCCTGTGGACGTGCCCGACGTGTATCCCGTGGCTGGTTTTGATATCTCTGATGGCGGCTGCCTGGCCTTTGTCGGCACAAATGCCGAGAGATACCCGGAGATCTATGTTGCCGATCCTCCGGGGGCGGATGCGTTGCGGCGGATCCTGTCGGTGACGGACTTTGGGGGAGCCCTAGACGATTGGCGCGTTGGTCCTGTGGAAACGATCCGCTGGACGAGCCGCGACGGCACTGAGATCGAGGGTGTGCTGCGGAGACCTGCCGACTTCGATCCTGCGCAGCGCTATCCTCTGGTCCTGGTGGTTCATGGTGGGCCACGGTGGTTCTCACCGGAGTATCTCATCTCGAGTGACGACAAGTCGACCTACCCTTCGATCCAGTTTGTCAACAAGGGCATACTTGTGCTCAAGCCCAACTACCGTGGTTCGTTGGGGCGCGGGCAGAGCTTCGCCGAGCTGAATGTCAACAACCTGGGAGTGGGTGATCTCTGGGATATGGAGAGCGCGGTGGAGCACCTGGTCGAGCTTGGCTGGGTCGATCCGGAGCGGGTGGGGTGCATGGGGTGGTCGCAGGGCGGCTACATCTCGGCTTTTGCCGGTTTGCACTCAGAGGCTTTTAAGGCTGTTTCTGTCGGGGCCGGCATCTCCGACTGGTACACCTATCACATCAGCAACGACATCCCGCAGTTCACGGTGGACTATCTTTCCGGATCACCATTCGATGACCGTGCGCTGTATGAGAAGACTGCACCGATGAGCAACATCGCCAACGCCGCAACGCCGATGCTGATTCAGCACGGTTCGGATGATCCACGGGTGCCCTTCTCCAACGCGATGGAGCTCTACCGCGGACTGAAGGCGCATGGCGTGCCGGTGGAGCTGTTTGTCTATCCCGGTATGAGACATCCAATCACCCGTCCCCGCGAGAACCACGCGGTGATGTATCAGAACCTGGCGTGGTTCAGCCACTATCTGTTGGGGGAGGAATTGGAACTGGAGTAGGGGGGGGCGAGAAGGCGAGCAAGCGAGAAAGCGAATGGACCGCGGGGCGGGGCAGAATCAGCGAATGGAAGAATGGGAGAATCGCTGAGGCCGCGCGTGTTCTTGTTGCTGAAGCTGGGCCGTTCGACCAGGTTGTCCTGGAGGTCGAATTCGAGACCTGGGAGGTTTACCATGAGTTCACGGCCGAGTTGGCACCGGATCCTGAGTGGTGGAAGCAGTGGTACGAAGCCACGGAGAGCGGCGGCACCAACGAGGTCTGGCGGGTCGTAGAGTAGCGCGCGAGATCGACGGTGTGCCCGCGTGACCCGGAGCTCAGTTTCAGGGGAGCCGGCCAGCAACGAACGGATATCGCCGTGGCTTGGCATAGGCCCCAAAAACCAACCACACGCCGGCGGGCTTTGGGGCCAGGGCCCGCACGTGCTTTTCTGTGCGTGATATGCAGGCCATCTTGGGCTTTGCTTCCCGGACACTGACTGCCGCCCAGCCGGCGCGTGTGCGTGCGGCCGTGTCACCGAAGCGCTGAAGCGGATGAAGTCGCTTACGGCGGGTGCTCCAAGCTGCCTAGCCTTCGTCGAAGAAGAGCAGTTTGTAGGCCTGCACTGCGTGGTGCGCAGCCTCAGAGTGTTGCCCCTGTGCCTTCAGCGACAGAGCGCTGTCCAGATGCCGCCGTGCCTGTTCTGCGCTGTCGCCATCGGAGATGGCGATCAGCTGTTGGGCCAGGAGGATGAACTCGTCCAGCGGGCCCCGGGTAAGGTAGGGCAGTGTTGTGTAGTGCGCCAGGACGTCGGCCCACCGATCGTTCCACGCGCCGCCGGCAAACGGCGTGCGGTGCTGGGCCATCCCGGCGAGCTTGCTGCCGGTCTTCCTCAGCGATGCCAGCGCGGCACCGAAGTTGAAGCGGGAAACCGGGGTGGGGTCGATGGCGCGATACTGCCGGTGGTAGAGGAAGTGGTAGAGGTTCTGTAGGCCGGAGAGCAGACCTTTACCGCTGCCCCCGGCGATGGCGACGCCGGCAGCGGGCTTGCCGCTGGGATCCCTAAGCTGCACCGTGTCTATGAAGTCCTTGGCCAGCCCGTTGATATCCCCCCAGTAGACGGGGGCGCCGATTGCCAGCGCATCGGCTTCGTTGCACAGGTCCGAGAGCTCTCTCGGGCAGGCAGGGCCGGCTCCGGCTGTGCCGTAGGCACGGATGGCGTAGTCGACCAGGTAGATGGTCCGGGTCTTTGCGCCGGCTGCTGCGGCGCCTTCAAGAATGGCTCCGACCAGTGCATTGGTGCGTTCTGTCTTCCGTGGACTTCCGACGATTCCTAGGATGAGCATCGGTTTCCTCCTGTGACACTATGTGTTGCACTCGTGATTTTTGCGCTCACGATTCACTATGCACGATTCACCCGGATCGGAGTGCGTGTCGCCCACGACCGCGGGCTCGCCTTCACGAGCGGATATGAATGGTGAATCGTGAATCGTGACGTTCGACTTCGGACTCGCGACCTGCGACTCGTCCCTCTCTCACCGCTCCTTCGTATAGACATACGGCCTCTGTCCCCACGGCATTGAGCGGCCCCGGGCGATGACCATCAGCTCGTACCAGTCGTCGCGGTCGAGGGTGATGCCGACGGCGCCGGCGGCTTCGGCCAGATGCTTGGGATTGGCGGTGCCGACGAGCGGGATCACGGGTCCGGGTTGCTGCATCAGCCACGCCAGCGAGAGCTGGCCCAGCGTCACACCATAGGCATCGGCAAAGGGTTTGAGCTGGGTGACGACGCCGGCTTCGCGCTGCAGCTGCCAGTCATCGTGGGGGAGGGCGCGTCCGCCGGTTAGGACCCCTCTGTGGAGCGGGCTCCAGGGGAGGATCGCCATCTTCTTCTCGTGGCAAACCGCGGTCAGTCCGGTCTCCAACGGCTCCAGGTGGAGCAAGCTGAATTGGGTTTGCAGGCTCTCAAGGCGGGTATAGGCCGAAAGCGCGCGGATTTCGTCGGGCGTGTAGTTGCTGATGCCCACGTGGCGTATCTTGCCCTCCGCCTTCAGGTCCTCCAGCGCTCTTGCTGTCTCCTCCGGGTGGGTGAGGTAATCGATGCGGTGCGGCTGGTACAGATCGAGGTAATCCATCCCCAACCGCTTCAGGCTTGCCTCACAGCTGGCCTTGATGTAGTCTGCCGAGAGGTCATAGGCCTTGTACGTATAACTGGCGTTCATACCCAGAAAGACGATGCTGCACTTGCTGGCGATCACCACCTTGTCGCGCGGGATGTTGGCCTCGCGCAGGGCTGCGCCCAGGATCTCCTCCGAGTCGCCGACACCGTAGATGTCGGCAGTATCGAAAAACGTGATGCCCAGCTCATAGGCTGTGCGGACGGTGGCTTTGCTTTCGGCCAGCTTGTCCAGGCGCAGGCTCATACAGCCCAGCGCGATCGCGGAGACGCTCAGGTCGGTAGTTCCAAATGGCACGGTGTGCATATGTGGGTCCTTTCTCTGGTTATGTGTGTGGGATTTGACGGTGTGATTTCGCTCTATGCGTGCCACGATTTACAGCCCACGATTCAGGTGCTCACCAGTTGGTTAGCTCGGTGCCCGGTGGCCGGTGCTCGACAAGCAAGTGAATCGTGAGTCGTGAGTGGTGACTAGACCGCAGCCAGGGCCGCCTCCACCTCTGCCAACGCTGCCTCTTCGTGTGCGATCCACGCCCTCACGACGGCCGATCCGGCCTGGCGGTGTGCCGGCATCTTCTGCACAGCGTCAGGCACCGCGTGGCCCAGGAGAGCGTAGAAAGCAGCCCAGCAGCTGTAGGCGGCGTGGTACTGCTCAGCGGCGGCTCTCAGGTGAGTGTTGACACGGCCTGTGAAGATCTCAGCATTGACAACACGGTCGAGATAGACTCCTGTTGAGTTGCGTATGGTCCATTGCGGGTTGATGTCGTGGCAGGCGCTCCACGTTTCGTAGATGTCAACCTTCCGGCACTCCTCGGCGTACGTGCGGATGCCGGCGAGGCCCCAAGTCGCGCCGGGAAAATGCTCGTGCACCGCGTGCGGCGGTTCTGCACTCCAGGCGATCAGGTCCCGCATGACCTGCAGGGCGACGTCCCTGGTTGACGCCGGTTCAACCCGACCGGCGAAGCGGCCCAGTTGTGCCTGCTTCCAGCCGATTACACGGTCGACCCACTCGCAGAACTCCTCCCACGAAAGCCATTTGGTGTAGGTCTCGGGCCCGTCGGCCATCGCGAAGATCCAGCGGTCCGCGATATCGATGGCGTCATTGTAGCCGGCAAAGAGGATACCCTCCCAGTCCCATCCCTTTGCTGTGTGTCCCGCATCCACTGTCTCGACGATCAGTTTCCATGCGCTTTCAGCGTCTTCGAAGGATGTCCAGGCATAGCTGAAGCCAGTGGCGGATGAGATGCGCTGATCGATGCCGTGGATCTCCTGATCGGGTTCGAGGCTCAGATCATCCGGCGTCAGACCTGCGGCATCCACGACCAGGTGCGCATACTTGGGCATAAACTCGCCCGGTCTGTATCCAAAGAGGGCTGAGGCTCCGGAGACGGCAGCCAACTCGTCGAAATCCACTTGCCAGCCCTCCGTCTGCATCTGGACCGTGTGCAGGGAGAGATAGACGTAGGGTTGCGTATACTCTTCCTCGCCCGAGGCTACTGCGTGCCGCCCCAGTCGCCCGATGAGTTCGTTGAAGACGGTAACTGCGTTGTCAACCCGCGTCACCATAGACATATGATCCTCGCTCTCGGCCTATCTCAGATATCTTTGCGTGTGACTGGATCCCGCCCGTTCCATTGCGTGATATGATGTTCGTCACCCGCATTTCCTAACGCCGTGTGCGATGCTCGGTGCATCTCCTCGCGAGCTCGCCCGGGCATCCGGGAGCGGCGCAAACGGGGTTGTGAACTTAAAGCCCCGACTGCACCTGCGTTCACGTTGCGCAACGCAGGCGCGGTATGATGCATCTCCAACACTCGTCCCGTACCGTCCCGATCATGCATTGGATTGCGGAAAAGATCAAACGCTCGGCCGGTTCGACAGATGCTTACTGGTGGCGGCACTGTGCTGCTTCACCTACTATATCCCGGGTACGAACATAGCTGTCTGAGACTGGTAAGCAGTGTAAGCCTCACCGTACGCGGCCGCGATCGCTTCCTCTTCACGGCGCGCTTCCAGCCACCACAATGGCGCGAAGGCCAGCAGCACGACAAACCAGAGCCAGGCGAAGAAGACCAGGCCCATCCCGGTACAGATCAGATACATACTGGTGTAGATGGGATGCCGGATGGTGCGATAGGGGCCGGTTGTCGCAAGGGTTGCCGCAGCGACGGCTTGCGTGAGGTGACGCGTAGCCGCTGTCCACAGCCATACGCCCGCGATTGTGATCAGGATACCAAAGATCAGCATCACAACATTAGGGGTGAAGATCGCGCTGCGGCGGCTGGTGAACTGTGATATGGCCAACAGCGCTGCGAACGCAGGGTGGAGCACTGCGTGCATGGCGACCGACAGCCTGTTCATCCTCTGAGAGAGTTTGTTCATGCCATACCTCCTGCTTGTTCACGTACCACGTACACTGGCGCAGATTCCGAAGGGGGGATCCCCGGCAACTGTGTTGTGGCTGAGGAGAGCGCTGGGATGGCGTTGGCCGGCGGGAGAGCTATCGGAGTGGATGCCCTCTACTCTCAGTATAGGTGGCTTGCGCCTCGTCGTCAACGATCTGCTGCCCGTGCGCTGTATCCTTTGCCCTGGAGATCGGCGATGGAACCCCGGCACGGCGGACTGTGATCCGCCCAAGCGCGTAAGGCAGAGCTTCGGTTCTCGTTGGATCACACCGAGGCATACTCGGGACGGACGCCCAGCGGATTTCCTGAGTGAAGGGTACACTACCTGTTCAGCAGTTGGTCGCTTGATCTGTTCGGGATGACAGATACGTCTGAAGTTTCGGGCAAGAGCGACAGTCTCAATCTCGTGTCGGCTGGGTGTGCGAGCTTGCCACAACTGACGCTCCGTTCTCGCACCGTGCCAATCTAGATCGAGGGGGCCGGCAAACCGGTGTCCTTGCGCTAATCTTCGATTCGAGGTAGAAACAGATGTTTACACCTGAGGAGGAGAGAGGATGCGATGACGACCACGGTTACGAGACGCAAGCCACTGGCTGCCAACGTCGGCATATTCGGCGTTGGTCTGGATGTCTACTGGGACCAGTTCCCGGGTCTTGAGGAAGCCCTTATGGACTACCTGGATGCTTTCGACCGGCAGGTGCGGGCTCAAGGCGTGACGACCATCAATTTCGGCATGATCGACAATGCGCACGCTGCCTATGCTGCACTGCCGAGGCTGAAGGCGGCAAATCTCGACCTGGTCTTCGTCGATATGCTCACCTATGCGACCTCGTCCACGTTTGGGGTCCTGATCCGGGACCTGGACGTGCCGGTGGTCTTGGTGGCGCTGCAGCCGCTGTCGCACCTCGACTACGCTCATGCGACGATCGAGATGCAGCTCAAGAATGACAACGTCTGCTCGCTGCCGGAGTTTGCCGGTGTGGCGGTGCGGATGGGCAAGCCGGTGCCTCCGATGATCATCGGCACGCTGGAGGGGGATGAACGGGCTGAGGCAGACGTGGCGGAGTGGTGTCGCATTGCCAGGGTGTTGCACGATCTCAAAGGGGCGCGCATCGGCCACTTTGGACACCCGATTGAGGCGATGCTGGACATGCATACGGACCAAACCGCCCTGACTGCCGCTTTTGGCCTTCACGTAGTGCAGACGGAGCTGGATGATCTGGTGCGCTTGGCGTGTGAAGTGACCGACGATCAGATTGCCGCGCAGTCCACGCAGATCCTGACGATGTTCGACACGCCCGATCCGCAGTCCGACCCGCTGACTCTCAGGCTCACTGAAGAGGATCTCGGCAGCGCGGCTCGGATGACCGTTGCGCTGGATGCCTTCGTTGAGGCTTACGATCTGGATGGTCTGGCATACTATTACAGGGGTGAGCCGGGGAGTGAGCGTGAGCGCGCCGCCGCCAATCTGATCGTCGGAAACTCGCTGCTCTGTGCGTCCGGCTTCCCGATGTGCGGGGAATCGGATCTCAAGACATGTATTGCTATGCTGATTCTGGACCGTCTGGAGATCGGCGGGAGCTTTGCCGAGTTTCATCCCGTCGACTTCGAGGAGGATTTCGTCTTGGTAGGGCACGATGGACCGCACCATCTGGCCGTCGCCGAAGGAAAGCCGGTGTTGCGCAGCCTCACGAAGTATCACGGCAAGCCGGGGGCGGGGGCATCGGTGGAGTTCAAGCTCAAAGAGGGCCCCATCACGATGCTTGGGATCACGTCGACGTACGATGGTCGGTTCAAGTTCGTGATCGCCGAGGGAGAGTCGGCCGCCGGCCTTATCCCGGCGACGGGAAATACGAACACGCGCGGCGTTTTCAAGCCCGACGCGGTGACTTTCCTCAAGCGTTGGCTTGCGGAAGGGCCCACCCATCACTTCGCGCTAGGCATTGGGCACCACGCGCAGACGATCAGGAAGATCGGCGAGGTGCTGGGGATTGAGAGCGTGGTGGTGACGAGGGACCGATGAAGCGAGCAGGCGAGAAAGCGAATGAGCGATAGAGCGGGAAAGGGATACAGACGGAAGGGCCGGAGGGGAGAGGGTATGAATGAGACGGCAGTGGGGCATTACGAGCGGCTGCCGAAGGTGGAGCTGCATCTGCACCTGGAGGGCGCGATCCCACTGCCGGCGCTGTGGACGTTGATCCAGAAATACCACGGCGATCCGGATGTGCCGGATCTCGCTGCGCTGCAGCAGCGGTTTGCGTTCAGGGACTTTCCCCATTTTCTGGATGTGTGGAACTGGAAGAATAGATATGTGCGTCAGACCGAGGATTTCACGCTGATCGCTGAGGCTGTGGCGCACGATCTAGTCCGGCAGAACGTGCGCTACGTCGAGGCCTTCTACTCACCATCAGACTTCGCCTACCATGGGTTGTCGGCACAGGAGATCACGCTGGCGATCCGTCGTGGGCTGGACTGTGTGCCCGATATTGAGGTGGCGCTGATTGCCGATCTCGTGCGCAACCGCGGTCCGGTGCACGGAATGCGCAACCTGGAGGAGATCGCCGAGGTCCGCGACGCCGGCGTGATCGGCATCGGGATCGGCGGCGCCGAGCATGACTTCCCTCCGGAACCATTTGCGCCGGTCTACGAACGTGCGCGCGCGCTGGGCCTCCATACGACCGCGCACGCCGGCGAGGCTGCGGGTGCGGAGAGTGTGTGGGGCGCGGTGCGCGCGCTGCGTGCCGAGCGGATCGGGCACGGGACGCGCGCGGCGGAGGACGCGGCCCTGATCGCTTACCTGGCAGAACGACAGATTCCGCTGGAGATGTGCCCGTTGTCCAATGTGCGCACCGGCGTCGTGCCGTCGCTGGCGCAGCATCCGATACGCCGTTATGTTGAGGCCGGCCTCCTGGTCACGGTGAATACGGATGATCCAAAGATGTTCGGCAACTGTCTGGCTGAGGAATACGCCGGCTTGGAGTTTGTGCTCGGGCTGTCACGAGAGAGTGTCCACGAGATCATCCTGAACGGCATCCGGGGATCCTGGCTGCCGGACTTACGCAAAGAAGAGATGCTGCAGACATTTGCTGAGGACGGCGTATAGGGGATTCCCCTCGGGGATCATTGACATGCTGGGTCCGTCGTGGAAGTAATGCCTGCAGCGGGCTGGAACTGGAGCAAAGGACACATTGTGGATTGGGGAGGGCCCGTCGTGATCATCCCAAGCCTCCCCGCTGCTGCGGTAAGCCCTATCGCGCAGACAGCTCAATGCACCCAGGGCAGCCACGGGGCGAGGGCATTATCCCAAAGGGTTGTCGCGTCCCAGGCTTCGCCGTCACCAGTGTCCTCGCCTCGATACCACGCTTGAACGCAGATGTGCACATCGATCCAGTACCAGGTCAAGTCCTGGACGCCCTCAATGCGGAAGACGAGATCGCGCAAGCTGGTCGCGGAGACCAGTGGGGCTAGGATATCGCCGCCTTCGCGGACGATGTCGAACGTGAGCGACTCATCGCGGATGGCGAAGGTGAGCTGGTCATTGGGTGTTCGAACGCCGATCTCGTTGCCGGGATCGTGGGGGCGGTCGAAGTGGGTGAGTGCGAGGTCCACAATCACGGGCTGCCGGCAGGATGCCAGCAGGCTTCGCAGCGGGGTGTCGAAGACACCGGCCATGCTATCGCTCAGGAAGCGATACCAGAACCAGTTGGAGTCAATGACCAGGTCGGGGGGAACGAGGCCCGCGGCTTGTCTGCCAAACCCCCTTGCCAGAGTGAACCCGGCGCGCAGGAGGCCGGGCAATCGTCTCTGCGGGGGACCCCAGACGCGATCCAGGAAGAGCCTGCCGTAGCGATAGCCCGGCCAATCAAGGCTGTGCGTGAACCACCATTCGGCGAAGTCGGCGCTGCTCCAGTCGCGGCGGGCCCGTCCTCGAGGCAGAAGCCGCAGGTGTCGTGCTTGCGGCAGCGTCGAGATATGGCGATATACCGCTTGCGCTGCTTCCTTGTTGTTGTGACAACCGATGGTTGGGATTGGCATAGCGCTAGTGTACCACAGACAGCTGACCGGGTAGGCGACCGGAGTTCGGAGTGGCCCTAACGTGGTGGGTCTGTCCCTTTGTTCTCCTGGCCGGCTGCGAGCACGCTCACCGTGACGATTCCCTGGCTTCCGCGGGCTGGCCACTGTAGCGGGAGTGGGTGATACCAAGGGCATCAAGCTCGCGCCAAACATCATCAGGCAGAGCCATAGTCGCGCCATGCAAGTTCGCCTCCAGCTCGGCACGTGTCTTGATGCCCGTCAACGTGCAGTGGATGCGTGGTTGGCGCAGACAGAACTGGAATACTACCGCTGCCATCGGAACGTCCCTGTCGTGGCACCAATCGTAGAGTTTCTGGGCGTCCGGGAGCATCTCTTTCAGGGCGCCCTGAAGGGGACGTTGGGCAGCAACTGCTTTGGGATCTTGGCCAGTCAGCAGTCCGTGCGCCATAGCGGCGCCGTTGAGCACGCCCACGTCATGCTGTTCTGCGAGTGGCAAGAGCCAATCTCCCGCGCTGATGTCCAGGGGATGGTAGTTGTTGAAGGTGAGGATGACATCGAATCGCCCCGACTCAATCGCCCGCCGATGGTAGTCGAACCGTTTTTGTCCCAGCCCAATGGCTCGGATGACGCCCTCCTCCTTCAAATGCTCGAGCGCTCCCAACGCCCCTCGCTCCGCGTAAACGGGGCCCATGCCGGCTGGATCATGCACCAGCACCAGATCAAGGTAGTCGGTCTTGAGCAGGCGCAAGCTGTTCTCCACACTCCATAGTGTGCCATCCCAGGAGTAGTCGCCGCGCCGCTCCGGATGCGTACCTGTCTTGGTGGAGATGATGAGGGACTCACGGTCAATGCCCTCCAGAGCCAGTCCGAAGCGGCGTTCACTCTCCCCATACATAGGGGAAGTGTCGATGTAGTCGATGCCCTGCTCCAGCCCATACTGGATCGCCTCTATGGCCTGTTCGTCGGTCACATCTTCCTGGCCAAGCGGGTATCCACCCAGGGCAAATGCTGGGACCATCAACTCGCTCTTGCCCAGCCGACGACGTGGGAGCTTGTCCCCCAGCTTTTCACCGCTTGCAGGTGTCCTATCTTGTGACGCCATATATGTCTCCTCTTGTGCTGCTGGTGCTGTGGAAAAACGGTTGTATTGGCCTGTTTGTGAATGAGTCTGGGGGGCCGCGAAGTGCAACGGTGTTGACTGTGGTCTGAATGACCTGTCCTGAGCGCCTACTGTGCCGCAGATGCCTCTAGAGCTCTTCCAGATTCCGTGGGTGGATCCGGCGCTCGCCACGCGCGATCTGCTGCACCATGGTTGTCAGAGCAGCATTGACAGGTGTGGATACGCCTTTCTCACGTCCCCTCTCAACGACGTATCCGTTGAGGAAGTCAATCTCGGGTTCACGTCCGCGCTCCAGGCTCTGCAGCATAGAGGATTTGAGCTTGCGGAATTTCAATCCTACAAGTCCTATGATCGCGTGTTTGGGAATTGCGCTGGGCCTGAATCCGCCATCGCGCCGGCTTGACGGAAGATAGAGTTGCTGCAGGTCGAGCGTGCCGCCCACCGGTTCCAGGGTCACTCCCAGGGCAGTGGCCACGTCCATAACCTCGCTGATGACACTCAGGGCCAGGCGGCGGATCTTGGCTTGGCGCAGCATCTCACCCAGTAGTTGTCCCGTTGTCGCCCCCAAGGTTGTCACCACGCAGTTGATGGCGAGCTTCGACCAGAGGGCTCCGTAGATGTTCGTCGACACTGCCGTGGGTGCTGCGGCATCCAATACGGTCTTCAGGCGTTGGATCCGTTTGGTCGTGCTGCCGTTGAGTTCGCCGATGGTCATCTCTCCGCGGGAGGTTCTCTCGTAGATGCCCGGGCTGTGCATTGTTGCACCCCATCCGACCAATGCCCCGATGACACGCTCGCGGCCAATGATGGATGCGACGTGATGTTCGACGATACCGTTCTGGAGCGTCACCACGATGCCATCGGGGGCAAGCATCGGCAGCACCCTGCGCGCGGCAGCCTCAACACCGGTGGCCTTCATCGCCAGCAGCACGATGTTGAATGACCCAGCGACCCCGGTCAGATCCGGGTGTGTGAGGGCGGCGCATATCTCGGGTGACAGCGTGTGGGTGCCGTCGGGCGTCACTGCACGCAGGCCGTGGGTCGCGATGGCCTTGCTGATACTTGTGTTGTGCGTGATGAGTGTCACGTCATGTCCGGATTCAAGCAGTCCGGCGGCCATCACGCCGCCGACTGCGCCGCAGCCCATCAGGAGGATGCGGGGACTCGACTCGGGGTTCGGGTTCATCTCGGCCTCCATTCCACTGATGATGCGGATTATAACGACTTCTCCGGAACTGTCATCCGGCGACGGGAGCTGTGGGTATTGTATCCTCATGTGAGGAGGTTGGCGATAGGATCCCAGAGCGACGTACTGTGCTCCGCCTTACAGGCGTGAAGCGGAGCCTTAGAGCGTGCTGGGTCACGATTCCGCGCATTTCGTGAGGGAAGGAAATACCTCCGAATCCTGGGTGTGTGTTGGAGCGGAGCTAGTGGCCGATTAGGTACATCGCTGAGCAAAGCTGCACAAGTAGGGGGCGAGACAATGGTCCAGTAGGTCAAGAGAGCGAGCCAGCCGCTCGCTCTCTGTCGATGCGTGGGGTGCTTATCGCTCTAGTTCGATGGGATGGCGCCGGTGACGCCCTCGACGAGCCAGTCGAAAGTGAGTAGGGCCCCATCATCCAAGGTCTCGCCGGCGGCCACGCGTTCCTGCCCGGTGCTGTCGTTGATTGGCCCGGTGAAGGGTTGTAGGTCGCCCGACACGATCTGCTTCTCGACTGCGGTGACTTCGTCCTGGACTTCCTTCGGCACCATAGTGCCGAAGGGGGCCAGGCTCATGATCCCATCGGCCATATGACCCCAGTATGCGTGGGATTCCCACTCACCGTTGTGGGCCGCTTCGATGGTCTGCTTGTAGTAAGCGCCCCAGTCCCAGACCGGCGCGGTGAGTAGCGCGTTGGGGGCGATATCCTCGGACACCGCGTTGTAGCCGATGGCGAAGATGCCGTTGTCCTCAGCAAGCTTATCGGGCTCGGTCGAGTCGCTTTCACGGGCGATCACATCGGCGCCGACATCCAGCAGGGCCTGCGCTGCCTCACGCTCAGCCACGGGGTCAAACCAGTTGAAGATCCAGACGGGATGGACCTCGGCGTTGGGGTTGACCGAACATGCGCCCAGGGCGAAGGCGTTGAGGTTCCGAACCACCTCGGGAATGGGGTAGGGTGCGACATAGCCGAGGATGTTGGATTCGGTCATACGTCCTGCCGTGATCCCAGCCAGATACCAACCTTCGTAGCCACGGCCGTCGTAGATGGCGACATTGTCGGCGGTCTGGTAGCCTGTGCAGTGCTCAAAGATGACATCGGGGTACTGCTCTGCTACGGCCAGGACTGAGTCCATATAGCCGAACGAGGTCGCGAAGATCATGTCGTAGTCCTGCTTCGCGTAGTCGCGGATCACACGCTCGGCATCGGGGCCCTCGGAGACGAGCTCGATGAAGGTGGTCTCGACGTAGTCGAGATCGTTTTCGACGGCCTGACGGCCTAGATCGTGGGCATAGCTCCAGCCCAGATCCCCGACGGGACCCACGTAGACAAAGGCGACCTTGAAGGACTCATCGGATGCCTTCTCTGC
>Ga0209121_10002552_pt1 | contig 18377 bp, 15 predicted proteins | sample Cruoilmetagenom3_FD_187292 | JGI IMG/M metagenome (GOLD analysis project Ga0209121, IMG submission 187292) | Oil polluted marine microbial communities from Coal Oil Point, Santa Barbara, California, USA - Sample 3 (SPAdes) (version 2) | ecosystem: Environmental > Aquatic > Marine > Oil seeps ... | reverse complement strand
AACAGCGAGAGCATCGCGGACGTTTTGAACCATTGCGTCAAATTGACGTGGTGCTAACTTCAGATATTTAAAGTGCTCGCTGAGTGCAAACAAGTGCTCTTGGGTAGTTTTGTGCTCAATACCATATTTGTGAAAGGCTTTTTTTGCCTTGGTGTTGAGTTGACGAAGTGTCTCGAAGCGTTCTTTTGCTTCAATGGGGTCGAGGCCTGTATCTGGCTCGTCGTCGTCGTCATCGTCATCGTCAGTATTTTCTTCTTTTTTGGCGGCTTCAGCTTGAGCGAGAGCTGATGGCACGTGTTCCATCGGATTCAGATAGCCGATAAGGACATCGCTGAGTTTACGTTCCTCGGTCTCAATCAGGTCGTACTCGGCAAGAATATGGTCGACTGCGGAGGGCCACTCTGCCATGGCCGCCAGAAGTTCGCGGATGCCTTCTTCGATACGCTTGGCGATCTCAATTTCGCCTTCGCGAGTCAGCAGTTCCACCGAGCCCATCTCACGCATGTACATGCGCACGGGGTCCGTGGTGCGGTGCTGTTCAGTTTCTACTGCAGCCAGTGCGGCCGCAGCCTCTGCCGCTGCAATTTCGTCTGTTGTTGAATCGCCAGTGGTGATGAGAAGTTGTTCGGCATCGGGCGCTGTCTCAAAGACATTAATGCCCATGTCGTTAATCATCTGAATGATGTCTTCAACCTGATCCGGATCCGAAATATCTTCTGGCAGGTGGTCATTCACTTCGGCATAGGTCAGGTACCCCTGTTCTCTGCCTCGGGCGATCAATTCCTTGATACGTGATTGTTGCTGTGCGTTACCGCTCATATACGATCTACTGTCACTGAATTTGGGTGCGAAATAAAACGCGCGATTATACGGGATTAAACCGGTTTTGTCTTACCTAGTTTGTCAAAATAGTGCTAAAACCACGACTTTCGCTTATTGATGCCTGGGTTTTCCAAGTATTTGATTGAAAACGGATTTTGTTTCTTCGCTGGGTTGGTCTTTCGAGAGTTTTAACCAGGCCTGGTTGAGGTTTTTCAAATCGTGATCGTCAATGACCTCTTTTTGGGCCAGATGTTGCAATAATTCGAGTGGTTCAAGTTTGCCCGTAGAGTGCCTCAGCAGCTGGCTCAGTATGTCTATAAACTCTTTTTCATTGTCCCTGCTATTGTTGGGGGCGGCCCTCAACAGGTCCGTCGCTGCAATTTCCGTTAGTTGTTCTAGCTGGTCGGCATCGTGAACCCCTAGCCAATAGGCAAGAATATGATTGAGCGTATAGCTGGGGTTGTTGTGAATGACTTCTACGAGTGGGATCAGGATGTCGAGTCCTTCCGCATCCAGGTGGCGCAAGTTGTCCAGCTCGGTAATGAGTTTGGCAAGTTCGGGGTGGTTGGCTAAAAGCGCAATTAATGTGTGAACCGGCGACATTTTCACCCGCTTTTCTTTATGGGTAAGCACCTCGCGCTGGACTGGCATGTTGTCGTAGTCAGCATGGCCCATCCCGGCTTCTTCGCCGAAGTACTCGGGATAATCGTCGGAATCCTCATGTGGTGGCGGCTCCTGGCTATATTCCTGTGCGATGGGTTCCACCGGCTTGATTAACCCTGAAAGTGTATCGGTATCCAAGCCTGTTTTTTGTGACAGGGTTTTCAGCATCAGTGCCTTAAAAACTCCTTGAGGCATACGGTTTATCATTGGTGCGGCTAATTTGCTTAACCGGGCTCTGCCATCGAGGGTGTCTGTATCAAGCCCTTCTGATACTGAATCGAAGAGGAAATCTGAAATGGGCGTGGCAGATTGTGCCAGTCTGAGAAATTCGTCACTGCCTATCTCTCGAACCAGGGTATCGGGGTCTTCTCCTTCAGGTAGAAAAAGAAACCGGGCCGAGCGGCCGTCGATCATCATGGGCAGGCTGGTTTCAAGTGCGCGGTGGGCCGCTTTTCTACCGGCGTTATCGCCATCAAAGCAGAAAATCACCTCAGAGGTGTAACGGAATAATTTGTCTAAATGCTCCGGTGTGGCCGCGGTTCCCAATGTGGCGACGGCGTTGTGTATGCCGTGCTGAGAGAGTGCCGCTACATCCATATAACCCTCTACAACTAGTAGGTTGGGGATGTCTCGGAGTTTTTGGTTTGCTTCGAATAGGCCGTAGAGCTCCCTACCTTTGTGGAATAGGGGGGTTTCGGGTGAGTTCAGGTATTTGGGTTTATCGTCACCGAGTACCCGTCCGCCAAAGCCAATGGTTCGGCCTCTCACATCGCGTATGGGAAACATGATGCGGTGGCGAAACCGGTCGTAGAGTTTGTGTTCTTCTTCCCGCTCAATCAGTAGGCCCGATTCCGTCAGCAGGCGAATATCGTCATCGGTTTTTCCCAGGCTTCGAAGCAGGTTGTCCCAGCCGGGCGGGGCAAAACCAATGCCGAAGTTGCGGGCGGTCTCTCCGCTTAGGGCTCGGGATTTTAGATAGTCGACGGCCTCTTTTGCTGTCGGGTGGTTGCGTAGGCTGCTCCGGTAAAAGCGGTCTGCCTGGTCCATGAGCTCGTATAGCGCTTTGCGTCGTTGGCTGGCGGCATCGTTGTGGCTGACTTCGCGGGGAACTTCCAGCCCCACGTGTTTGGCAAGGTTTTCAACGGCTTCAGGAAATGAAACGCGGTCGAAGTCGATAACGAATCCAATGGCGTTGCCGCCGGCCCCGCAACCAAAGCAGTAGTAGAATTGTTTGTCCTGGCTGACGGTGAATGAAGGGGTTTTTTCATCGTGAAAGGGGCAGCATGCAGAGTGATTTTTGCCTGATTTTCTTAGATCCAGGCGACTGCCCACCACATCGACAATATCAATCCGATCAAGGACGTCATCGATGAAGCTCTGTGGGATCCTACCTGCCATGGGGGTCTCTGAATTCGCTGTCGTAGGTTGTTGGACAATCCCGACAGCTTAAAGGGATTAATCTGGCAATACTATTTTGTTTTGCAGGTAACGGCCAACGCCCTGGGTGTTTGTTGCCTGGTGAAGCAAAATCGGAGGAACTGCGAATACTTAAAAGGTCGGCGATGCCCCGCGAGGCTTGGGTCGTGAAGCCGGGCACCTCGAACGGTGCCTTGACTAAAAAAGGAGCGGCCTTTAATTCTGAGCTTAACCGAGTTTGGCTTTGATCATTCCACTGACCACGCCCGCATCGGCACGGCCCTGAATTTTTGGCTTGAGGATGCCCATGACCTTGCCCATGTCGCGCATGGATTCCGCACCGGAGGCGGCGATGGCTTCATCAATCATGCCGGTGAGCTCTGCTTCGGTGAGCGCTTCAGGCAAGAACTCTTGAATGACTTCGATTTCTGCCTGCTCTTTGTCGGCGAGTTCCTGGCGTCCAGCGCTCTCGAACTGGCTGATGGAGTCGCGGCGTTGTTTTACCATCTTGTCCAGCACTGCAAGCAGTCGGGCATCATCAACTTCAATGCGCTCGTCTACTTCAATGCGTTTGATCTCTGCCTGAATGAGGCGGATAGCACTGAGGCGCTCTTTAGCCTTCGCGCGCATGGCATCTTTCATTGCACTGGTGACTTGACCTTTCAGCGATTCGCCCATGACGTACTCCTCAAGCAGGTGTGTTATAAAAAATATTTCTAACGCAAAAAGCGCCGACATTGCGGCGCTTCAAGGATAGGCGGTACGGCCTAGTAAATCAGTAAAGATTTAGTAGAGGCGTACAAACTTTTTGGTTTCGCGAGACTGCTTCTTAGCGTGACGCTTAACAGCAGCGGCAGCCTTACGCTTGCGCTCCCAAGTGGGCTTCTCGTAGAACTCACGGCGACGAACTTCTGCCAATACACCAGCTTTCTCACAAGAACGCTTGAAACGACGTAGAGCCACATCAAAAGGCTCGTTTTCTTTAACGCGAACGAAGGGCATGTAACCTCTATCCTGTTGTCTTAGGTTTTTGTTTCGGTACCGAACTAGCGGCACAACTTCAAGGGCGCGTATTCTATACATATCCTCGGGTAGTTGCAAAACTTTTGTCGGTCGCTGTCGAGGCCGCTAACCGCATGAATTTGGGGCGTTTTTAACGTATGATTTCGGCATCTTAAAAATCAGCCAGAAACAATTTTTAACGTGAGCTTCAGATAATGCGCGTATTGGGAATAGAAACCTCCTGCGATGAAACAGGCGTTGCTGTCTACGATAGCGAGAAAGGCTTGTTGGCGCATACACTTTATAGTCAGGTCGCGGTTCACGCTGAGTATGGTGGCGTTGTTCCTGAACTGGCCTCCAGAGACCATGTTCGTAAGTTGTTACCTTTGATTCGCGAAGTGCTGGCTGAAGCTCATCTCACATCAGCTGATATTCAGGGCATAGCCTATACCTCGGGCCCTGGTCTGATAGGTGCACTGATGGTGGGTGCAAGCATGGGGCGTTCTCTGGCCTACGCCTGGCAGGTACCCGCCATAGGTGTTCACCACATGGAGGGGCATCTACTGGCCCCGATGCTGGAAGATAATCCACCAGAATTTCCTTTTGTGGCACTCTTGGTCTCGGGAGGTCACACCCAATTGGTTGAAGTAAAGGCTATTGGTCAGTACCAGATACTCGGTGAGTCTCTGGACGATGCCGCAGGCGAGGCTTTTGACAAGGCGGCCAAAATGCTCGATTTGGATTACCCCGGTGGCCCAGAGATCGCGAAACTGGCAATGCAGGGCGATGCCGGTCGGTTCAGGTTCCCAAGGCCCATGACAGATCGGCCGGGGTTGGATTTTAGTTTTTCCGGACTAAAGACGTTTACTCTAAATACCATTGCCGAACATCGTGGTGACGAAGTGCTGCCTGATGATCAGACCATGGCGGATATTGCCTGTGCTTTTCAGGAGGCCGTAGTGGATACTCTGGCGATAAAATGCCGGCGAGCACTTGAACAGACGGGGTTGAAGACCTTAATTATTGCTGGCGGGGTTTCGGCGAATACTCGCCTGAGAGAAAGGCTCTCGGAGGCATTGCGAAAGGTGGGGGGAGAGGTTTTTTATGCCCGACACGAGTTTTGTACGGATAATGGCGCGATGATCGCCTATGCAGGCTGTCAGCGTTTATTGGCGGGACAGAGCGAAAGTTTAGCCATTTCTGCAAGGCCGCGCTGGCCGATGGATACGCTGCAGGCCTTGCCCGAGGGGTGAAATGATGGATATTGTGTATATCAATGAGCTACAGATCGACACCATTATTGGTATTTACGATTGGGAGCGAGAGGTGCGTCAGACCATTAGTCTCGACCTCGAAATGGGTACCGATATCCGTAAGGCCGCTGAAACAGATGATATTCAGTACGCTCTGGATTACAAAGCGGTGTCGAAACGATTAATCGATTTTATCGAAGGCAGCGAGTTTTTACTGGTCGAAACGATGTCTGAGCAAGTGGCCGATATTATTCGTAAGGAATTTAATGTTCCCTGGCTGCGGCTGCGGATCGGCAAACCCGGTGCTATCCGTGGTGCACGCGATGTGGGTATTGTCATTGAGCGTGGAGAGCGCGGCTGATGGCGCGTGTTTATCTTAGTCTTGGCAGTAACATTGAACAGCAACGCTATATTACCGCAGCGTTGGATTCTCTCGCTGATCAGTTTGGTGAGTTATTGATATCTTCTGTCTATGAAAGTGTTTCCGTGGGGTTTGACGGGGATAATTTTTATAATCTGGTGGTGGGTCTCGATACTGAACTCAGTGTTGGTGATTTATCGGCCAATTTAAAGGCGCTTGAGGATCAAAATGGTCGCCGCCGGGATTGTCCTCGCTTTAGTGCGCGTACATTGGATATTGATATCCTGACGTATGACGGCATGACTGGCTGCGTAGAGGGTGTTTTATTACCTCGCCAGGAGATTCTGGAAAATGCATTTGTGTTATTGCCCTTGGCTGAACTGGTTCCCGGTGAAAGGCATCCGGTCGTTGGCCTGAGTTATAGCGAGTTGTGGCAGGGTTATGATCAGGCCAGCCAGTCACTATGGCCTGTCGATTTTAGTTGGCGAGGCGATGAGCTCTCTCGATCGCCGGGCAGTGCCGCCGAACAATAATACAGGAGCAATAGGGGTGACGATGCCAAGACGTATTTCGCGATGTTTTAATATTAATGACCTTCGCACCGTCGCCAAGGGGCGCCTGCCTGAGTCGCTGTTTGCCTATATTGATGGCGGTTCGGATGACGAGCGGACACTCAGGCAAAATACCGCTACGTTTGATGGCTATGACCTCATACAGCGAGCATTGGTTGATGTGTCTCAAATAGATCTTTCAACGACGGTGCTGGGGAAAAAAATTGATTGGCCGGTCATCTGTGCGCCCACGGGCATGACCCGGATGTTTCATTATCAGGGTGAAAAGGCGGTGGCCCGAGAGGCCGCTAAAAGTGGTACGTTTTATTCGCTGTCTACCTTGGCGACCACTAGCATAGAAGATGTGGGGGCCGAGACGGATGGCCCGAAGATGTTTCAGGTCTACGTTCACCGGGATCGGGAATTAAGTCGTGAATTTGTGCAGCGAGCCAAGACATCAGGTTTTGATGCACTATGTCTCACCGTGGATTTGCCGGCACACGGAAATAGAGAGCGTGACCTACGTACAGGCATGACGCTTCCTCCCAAGTTAACCCTTAAAAGTATATTGGATGTATTGGTTCATCCTGCTTGGGTATACCGTTATCTCACCAGTGATCCCATCGTTCTGGCAAACGTGGAGCACAAGATCAGCGAGGGTACTGGCGAAGTCTCGAATTTATTGCAGTATGTGGCAAACCAGTTTGACCCCACGGTGACCTGGAAGGATGCCGAATGGATGATGTCCGAATGGCAGGGGCCCTTTGTATTAAAGGGCATTATGTCGGTGGCCGATGCAAAGCGGGCGGTTGAGATTGGTGCTTCCGCTATTGTTATTTCAAACCACGGTGGCCGACAGCTGGACAGCTCGCCGGCCCCCTTTGATGTCTTGCCGGAGATTGTCGACGCTGTCGGTGGTCAAATTGAGATTATTCTCGATGGTGGCATCCGTCGGGGCACCCATGTGTTGAAAGCGATGGCGCTCGGTGCTACGGCCTGCATGGTGGGTCGTCCATACCTCTATGGACTGGCCGCTGGCGGTCAGCCGGGTGTGGCCAGGGCGTTGAGCTTACTGCGAACAGAGATTGAACTGGATATGAAGCTCATGGGTTGTAAAAACCTGTCTGAAGTCACACCAAATTGCCTACGCAAAAGATAGACAAGCTGGAAACCTGAGTTAGTTAAGTAAACGTTCTGCCGAATATTGGACGTACTACTCAGCGCAGTTGATGCAACGGTGTGTGTAGGGTACAGCTTCAAGTCGTTTGAGGGAGATATCTTCGCCGCAGTTGCTACAGCGGGTGTAATCACCGGACTCCATCCGTTCGAGTGCTTGATTGATCTGGGCGAGCTCATTTCGCGACTCGTTACCAATGGCTTCCAGCACTTCATCATTTTGCCTTTCCTGTGCCTGTTCAGACCAGTCGGCAGAGTGCTCAGCCTTCATCCCTGTTTTTACCCGTGAGATACGCTGCATAAGTACTTCCCTGCGTTCTTCCAGGCTTTTCTTTATTTTGGCCAGCTTTGACGTCATAACATTCTCGGAAATCGCTTTTTTAGACTGTTTATTGCAACGGCTTTTTGAAATAGATCGACCAGGCTCACTAGAAGCCTGGTCGGTACTGCTTGAATTACTGGATATCAATTCGCCGTTGCTGTGGAACTTCTTCGGCAACTTTGGGTGCCGTTAGTTTCAATATGCCATCCTCAAAAGATGCCTTGATATCCTCTTTATGCACATTTTTGCCAAGATCGAAACTGCGCATATATTTGCCGTAGCGGCGTTCCTGGCGAATGATTTTCCCTTCTTTTTCCTCTTTGTCTTCCTGTTTGGTCTCTGCTTCTAGCCGCAGTAAACCATCTTCCAGCGTAATCTGGATATCTTTCTTTTTAAGCCCAGGCATTTCTGCGCTTATTTCATAGTGGTCATCGTGTTCTACGATATCGACCTGTGGAGAAAAAAATGAATTCATCGAACTCTGACTTCGGCGGAGGGGTGCCCAGAAATCATCGGTGAAAGGGTCGACATCAAAAAAACGGCTTCGTGGTATGAGCTTCATGACGCATCTCCTCTTCAGCTTGTTAACGGGTGCCAACACTCTCAGCATAAATACTGACTGGCAGTATTATTAAGCATGGGTTTGAATCGGTGGTTTTTCAAGGTGGGGTGGATGATGTTGCCTGGGATCGTTGATCTCGATCAATGGCGGTGGGTGACTTCGGCCTCTACCCGGGCGGGAAGGATTATCGAAAACAGGATGTTTAGGTGAGGGAGCTGCCGCCATCAACAGCAATGACCTGGCCTGTGGTGTAGCTAGCTGTGGTGGCCAGAAACAGTGCGAGCTTGGCTATATCTGCAGGACTACCCGTTCGCCCCAGCGGTACGCTATCAATCACCTTATGCTTGGTTGTTTCACTCATTTGGTCATCGGTGTTGGGCCACAAAATCACCCCGGGGGCAATACCGTTGACGCGAACTTCTGGGGCTAGTTCTTTGGCCAGAGATTTGGTCAGCATGATATTTCCAGCCTTGGCAATACAGTAAATGCTATAGCCTTTCAGCGGGTTTTTGGCATAGATATCGGCAATACTAATAATGCTTCCGCTACTCACACGCAGTTTTTGAGCAACAGCCTGACAGAGAAAATACGGGCCCTTCAGGTTGCTTCCCATTAAATCATCCCATTGCTCTTCGTTGGCGCTACCGAGTTCTGTAGGGTAAAAGCTGGAGGCATTATTGATTAGAACATTGAGATTATTCCGCCATTGAAAAACGCCTTTGGTCATCGCTTTAATTGCGGATACATCCGTTAGTTCTGCCTGAAAGGTTGCCGCCGAGTTTTTTCTTTGAGAATTGAGTGCCTGAGCAAGCGCGCTGGCATCCTCCGCAGAGCGATTGTAGTGTAGTGCCACATCGAACCCTTCACGGTGAAAGGTTTTGGCTATTTCGGCACCGATACGGCGGGCAGCACCGGTGATAAGTACAACGGGACAGTTCACCGTGGGTTACCTTTCTGGTTTATGATTGATCTTGAGGCTACTAATAATTTCTAGGCGACGCTGGTTGATGGCCTCGCCCAGCTTTTTCCCACTCAGGCCTTTCTGGATAAACGCCTGATTATCGACAGACTGAATTGCCTCAAAAACTTTTAGTAACCAAGCCCCTGAATGATAGGTGTTATTTTCGCATCCAAGGCGACCTCTGGCATCGGCTTCGCAACAGCGGACAAATTGTGCCAGTTTTTCCGGTTGTCTGAGCGCACCAACTCCATTTAACATTTTTAGTATTGTGGCGGGACGAAGTTGCGGTGCTTTGTGGCACAGCAGATGATAGCGGGTGACAGGCACCGCTAGGTCACGGTAGCGGTTTGGCGCTTTTAATCGGTCGCAAAGTTCATTAACCAGCTTTACCCCGCGCTCCTCATGACCGGAGTGTTTGGGGAGTACATCTACCGGCGTAATTCCTTTGCCTAGATCGTGAACCAGAACGGCAAATCGGATCACTGGGTCATGATCCAGAGCGGCAGCTTGATCCAGCGCCATCAGAATGTGAATACCGGTATCGATCTCGGGATGATAGTCGGCGCGTTGAGCTACACCGAACAACCGATCGACTTCTGGAAACAGTACCTTGAGAGCATTGCATTGCCGCAACACTTCAATATAAGTCCGAGGTGATTTTTCACCCAGTGCTCGCTCTGTTTCCATCCAGACACGTTCTGCTGTGAGGTGCTCCAGTTCACCGCTGTCGGCAATCTCTGTCATTAAGGCCAGAGTTTCTGGGGCAACGGTAAACCCTAAATGATGATAGCGGGCGGCAAAGCGAGCGACACGCAGTACGCGTAAGGGGTCTTCTACAAAGGCATCGGATACATGGCGCAGTTTTTTGTCGGCAATATCTCGTTGACCTCCGTAGGGGTCGATCAGGTTGCCGCCACTATCTTCTGCAATGGCGTTGATGGTGAGGTCTCGGCGGGATAGGTCTTCCTCGAGGGTGACGCTGGTGTCAGTATCAAACTGAAACCCTTTGTATCCGGAGCCAGATTTTCTCTCGGTTCGGGCAAGGGCGTACTCCTCCTTGGTTTTTGGGTGCAGGAAGACAGGAAAATCACTGCCAACCTGCCTGTATCCCTGATCAAGAAGTTCTTTCGGGGTGGCACCCACAACAACCCAGTCCCTTTCTGTAAAGGGGTAGCCGAGTAATTTATCGCGAACCGCGCCGCCAACTAAATACAGTTTCATGTGTTATTCCCTGTCCATTTTGTATGTTACCAGTACCAGTAGGAGGCAGACATCTTTGGTGAAAATAAAAGTCTGATCTATCTGCTATACCCAAAGTTTGAGGGTAGCGCCGATCCGTCTGTATAAGGTTAAGAGCAGAGCCTGGAATGACAGGAAGACGTGGTGATAGCGGGGCTAATAAAGAAGCGTCTTTGCTGTGGTGTTGTGGCGCGGTACAGAAATCCTTTTCCCGTAACCTGCCAGTTTTGATGTGACGGTAATTACTGAACTCTGGGGCGTTCTGAGTTGGCAATAAAGGCAAAGAATCGACTCATCTGTTCGGGGCCCAGGGTGACGGGGTGTGGTGTGGTTTGGAATAGGTCGAAGCTATTGCTGTGTAGAGCTTTGTATCGAGCAACGCGAATGCGTGAGCGTAACGTATAGAGCAATTTTGAAAAAAACATGGTTATTCCTACAGTCTGTTTATATATACAGTATATTAGCAGGGTTTTTTCAAATGGCAATAGCGGGAGAATCCCATTGTTTTTAGTGGTCGTGTCACCCGCCATCGAATCAGGCTGCTCGGGGGCTGCTTACTCTAACTCAAGTATTTCAGGGCAGGAGTAGCGACGTTCAATAACGGTTTCATGGCCAGTGCTGATCACCGATTCCAAGTGAATATCAAACCCCCAGAGCCTGTGCAGGTGCTTGAGTACCTCGTTTGCCGATTCCGCTTCAAGCGGCCTGTTACTCTGTATTTCATGGCGTAGGGTTAATGATCGGTCACCGCGTACATTGACCTCGTAGACCTGAATGTTGGGGTCTTGATAGCTGATATTGTAGGTTTCTGCGAGTCGCTCTCTAATAGATTGATAGCCATTTTCATCGTGAATACTCGAGACTTCCAAAAAGTCATTTTTTTCGTCATCCATTACTGCAAATAACTTCATCTCTCGAATCAGGTGGGGGGATAGAAATTGTAAGATAAAGCTCTCATCCTTAAAGTCGCGCATGGCAAAGTGTAGGGTGTCTAACCACGGGCTACCGGCAATATCCGGGAACCAGCGCCGGTCTTCCTCCGTGGGATTCTCGCAGATTCGTTTGAGATCGTTCATCATGCCAAAACCCAGTGTATAAGGGTTTATGCCGTTGAAGTATGGAGAGTTGTAGGGTGGCTGATAGATGACATTGGTGTGGTGTTGTAGAAATTCCAACATAAACCCATCGGTAACCAGACCTTCACTATAGAGTTCGTGCAGAATATGGAAATGCCAGAAGCAGGCCCAACCTTCGTTCATGACTTTGGTCTGTCGTTGTGGATATAGGTATTGGGCAAGCTTGCGTACGATGCGCACGACCTCCCGTTGCCAGGGCTCTAGAAGCGGGGCATTTTTTTCTACAAAATAGAGCAGGTTTTCCTGGGGCTCGGAGGGGAATCGAGTCGGTCGTGATTCGTCATCACTATCCATCTTCTTAGGGATAGTTTTCCATAGCTCGTTGACCTGTTGTTGAAGTATTTCCTCTCTCTCTCGCTGGCGGCGGCCCTCTTCCTCAACAGAGATGGGGTAGGGGCGCTTGTAGCGATCCACGCCATGGCTCATTAGGGCGTGACAGGAGTCGAGAAGTAATTCGACCTCTTCTACACCGTGTTGCTCTTCACACCTAGCGATAAAGCTCTTTGTGAAGACCAGATAGTCGATGATTGATCCGGCATCCGTCCAGGTTTTAAACAGATAATTGTTTTTGAAAAAGGAGTTATGCCCAAAGCAGGCGTGGGCAATGACCAGTGCCTGCATGGTGGTGGAGTTTTCCTCCATTAAATAGGTGATGCAAGGGTTGGAATTGATCACGATTTCGTAGGCCAATCCCATATGCCCTCGACGGTAATTGTTTTCGATGCTGATAAAGTGCTTGCCGAATGACCAGTGATTGTAATTTACCGGCATGCCTGAGGATGCGTAGGCATCCATCATTTGTTCAGAATTAATAATTTCAATTTGATTGGGGTAGGTGTCCAGTTTGAATTTTTCTGCAATACGGGCAATTTCACGCTCGTAGTTTTTTAGCGTTTCAAAGTCCCATTCTGAACTGATTGAAATTGGCCTGGTTGTCATGCCGACTGCTTCCTGAATAATTCATGGAAAACCGGATAAATATCCTCTGGTCCCCTGATATGTTGCATCGCAAAAATGTCAGGGTGACTTTTTTGAAGCGGGGTATAAGTTTGCCATAGCGGTTTATCGCCCAGATCTGTAATTTCGATGTAGGCAAAATACTGGGTTTGAGCCAATAGCTTGGTGATGAAATCAATCGAACGGCGGCTGTCGTCGGGCCAGTTGTCACCATCCGAGGCTTGGGCGCCATAGATATTCCATTCGTTGACCGGGTAACGGCTGTCAATGATGGTATGCATCAATTCCAATGCGCTGGATACCACCGTACCCCCCGTTTCTCTGGAATAAAAAAACTCCTCTTCGTCGACTTCCTTAGCCGTGGTGTGATGGCGTATAAAAACCACGTCGGTCTTGTCGTAATTGCGGGAGAGGAACAGGTAAAGAAGAATAAAAAATCGTTTCGCCAAATCCTTGGTGGCTTGATCCATTGATCCTGAGACATCCATCAGGCAGAACATGACGGCTTTTGAGTGAGGGATGGGCTCTTTGGTGTGACGGTGATATTTGATGTCGAAGTCGTCGAGGAAGGGAATGTGAGAAAGCTGTTCCCTCAATTGCTCGATAGCCTTTTCCAGTTCACGGCGTTCTTCCTGTGTACCATCGACCACCGGTAGTGCCGACAAGCGTTCTTCTAGCTCTCGAAGTTCGGTTCGCTTACTGGCACCTAGGGCAATACGACGTTTGGTGGCGGCCTGCATTGAGCGGGTAATACTAATGTTGGCGGGTGTCCCCTCACTGGAGAACCCCGACTTAACCCGTTTAAACTCTTCGCTGCCCGACAGTTGCCGTTTGGTGAGATTGGGCAGTTCCATATCCTCGAATAACGCGTCCAGAAACTCCTGCTGGCTTATTTCAAAAACAAACTCATCCATCCCCTTGCCCGAATCACTGGCGTTACCAGAGCCACTTCCCCCGCCCAGACTTGGACGTGGAAAACGATCACCAGAGACAAATTTTTCATTGCCGGGCAGGATGTGAATGACCTTTCCGCCCTTGCCGTGGAAGAAATGTGGCTCATTGAGATCCCGTGCGGGAATACTGATTTTCTCGCCGGCCTTTGTGTCGGTGATGCTGCGGCTTCTCAGGTTTTCTGCCACAGCTTTGCGAATTTGCTTTCGATAGCGTCGCATGAATCGCTGGCGGTTAACCATGCTCTTCTGCTTGCTACCAAGGCGCCGATCAATCAGAAACATGGGGCTGTCTCCCCTGCCGCGCGTTCATCCGTTATCATTGCGATTTCCTGACCCGTAGGTACCATTCGGACAGCAGTCGTACCTGTTTCTCGGTATAGCCGCGCTCTACCATTCTGGCGACAAAGTCGCTGTGTTTTTTCTGGTCTTCGGCGGAGGCTTTGGCGTTGAAGGAAATGACCGGCAGGAGGTCCTCTGTGCTGGCAAACATTTTTTTCTCAATCACGGCACGTAATTTTTCGTAGCTGGTCCATTTGGGATTGGTTCCCTGATTCGCCGCCCGTGCTCGCAGCACAAAGTTGACGATTTCACTACGGAAGTCTTTGGGGTTGCTAATGCCGGCAGGCTTTTCTGTTTTCTCAAGTTCATCATTGAGTGCAGAACGGTCGAGTATTTCACCCGTTTCCGGGTCTCTGTATTCTTGGTCCTGTACCCAAAAGTCAGCGTAGGTGACATAGCGGTCAAACAGGTTTTGACCGTATTCTGAGTAGGATTCAAGGTAAGCGGTCTGGATTTCCTTGCCAATAAAGTCGATATAGTTGGGGGCCAGGAATTCCTTAATCGTGTTGATATATCGGTCGTGCAACTCCTGGGGAAATTGCTCTTGTTCTATTTGGTTCTCCAGTACATAGAGCAGATGAACTGGGTTAGCCGCAATCTCGGTGGGGTCAAAATTGAACACCTTGGAGAGCGCTTTGAAAGCAAAGCGGGTGGATAACCCGGTCATTCCCTCATCGACACCAGCGTTGTCACGGTACTCCTGGATGGATTTGGCTTTGGGGTCGGTATCTTTGAGACTCTCGCCATCGTAGACCCGCATTTTTGAGTAGATGCTGGAATTTTCAGGCTCTTTCAGTCTTGAGAGAACACTGAACTGGGCCAGCATCTTCAGCGTATCTGGGGCGCAGTGAGAGTTAGCCAGCGAGCTGTTTTGCAGGAGCTTTTGGTAGATTTCAATTTCTTCTGTCACGCGTAAGCAATAGGGCACCTTGACGATGTAGACGCGATCAATGAAGGCCTCATTATTTTTGTTGTTTTTGAAATTCTTCCATTCCGCCTCGTTTGAGTGTGCCAGCACAATGCCATCAAACGGAATGCCGCCGATCGCTTCAGTTCCGTTGTAATTGCTTTCTTGGGTCGCGGTGAGGAGCGGGTGTAGTACTTTGATGGGCGCCTTGAACATCTCGACGAATTCCATCAGTCCCTGATTAGCTCTGCACATACCGCCGGAGTAGCTGTAGGCATCGGGGTCGTGTTGGGGAAATTTTTCCAGTTTGCGTATATCGACCTTGCCCACCAATGACGAAATGTCCTGATTGTTTTCGTCGCCGGGCTCGGTTTTGGATATGGCGATTTGGTCGAGGATGGAGGGGTGCAATTTCACCACCCGGAACTGGTTTAAATCACCATTAAACTCATGCAGCCGCTTGACCGCCCATGGAGACATGATGGTTTTCAGGTAGCGTTCGGGAATGCCATATTCTTCTTTTAGAATAGGGCCGTCTTCCATTGGGTCAAATAGTCCCAGTGGCGATTCAAAGACCGGTGAATCCTTAAGCGTGTATATGGGTACCTTTTCCATCAGGGCTTTGAGCCTTTCGGCCAACGAGGATTTACCTCCCCCCACTGGGCCAAGCAAGTAGAGTATTTGTTTTTTCTCCTCCAGGCCCTGGGCGGCGTGGCGGAAGAAGCTAACAATATGATCGATGCAATCCTCCATTCCATAGAATTCAGAAAAGGTCGGATAGCGCTTAATCACCTTGTTGGAAAAAATTCGACTGAGGCGCGGATCCTGAGCGGTGTCTACAATTTCCGGTTCACCAATGGCGGTTAACAGCCGCTCAGCCGCTGTGGCATAGGTGAAAGGGTCCTGCTTGCATAGATCGAGATATTCATGAAGGCTGTATTCCTCCATTTGTGCGGATTCGTATCGATCTTGATAATGGCTGAATATAGTCATATCACTCCTCCTCTCTCTGTCAGTTTAGACAGTGATTCGTGATAAACCCCGATTCTTGGTGAGTAACGTATATTTGCCGTGGATTGCTGTAAAAACTTTTTAAAACATAGAGTTGCAGGTGGTTTCCTCGTGAAATTGATCAGTTTCGGCTTAAATTTTTTTGATCTTAGGAACCCTTGTTTTTAAGCACTTTTGTTTTTTTGATACACCCTTTTAAGTTGGCTTTTGTGGCAAAAGGTGATGTGCTAATAGCTTAAAAGGTAGCTCTTCTTTACGAGACTACGATGATTTTAGCGGCAAGATGAGAGAACTTTAGAGGAAAACTATCTGGAACCTATAGCTTTTAAATTAGATTTATAAGCGTGTTTTGTGAGGGGGTATCCTCGAAGTTGATGCCCCCTCACAGCCAGAATTACACCAGAAGTTTTTTCAAAAAGTGTCCGGTATGAGAGTGTGTAGCTGTAGCAACATCCTCTGGGGTACCTGTGGCGATAATTTGACCGCCGCCAGAGCCTCCTTCGGGACCCAGATCCACCAGCCAATCTGCAGTTTTGATTACATCCAGATTATGTTCGATCACCACCATGGTGTTGCCGTGGTCGCGTAGGCGGTGAAGCACCGCTAGTAATTGTTGAATGTCGTGGAAATGCAGTCCCGTCGTGGGTTCGTCGAGAATATAGAGCGTTTTCCCCGTATCCCGCTTGGAGAGTTCCTTGGAGAGTTTAACTCTCTGCGCCTCACCACCAGAGAGTGTTGTGGCCGACTGCCCCAGTCTGATATAGGACAGCCCTACATCAATAAGGGTTTGCAGTTTTCTCGAGATAGAAGGTATTGCATCGAAAAATTCACAGGCATCTTCGACGGTCATTTCCAGCACTTCGTGAATGTTTTTACCTTTGTAATGGATCTCCAGCGTTTCCCGGTTATAGCGCTTGCTCTTGCAAACATCACAGGGCACATAAATGTCCGGCAGGAAGTGCATCTCTACTTTGGTCACACCGTCGCCCTGGCAGGCTTCACAGCGACCACCTTTGACGTTAAAGCTAAACCTGCCAGGCTTGTAGCCTCTGGAGCGCGATTCCTGGGTGCCTGCAAACAATTCGCGGATGGGGGTGAAGATGCCGGTATAGGTGGCGGGGTTGGAGCGCGGGGTGCGGCCAATTGGGCTTTGGTCGATGTCCACGCACTTGTCGAGGTGCTCCATGCCCTCAATAGACAGATGTGTAGCGGGCTTTAATGTGGTGGCATTGTTGAGTTCTGTTGCCGCTATGGGATAGAGCGTTTCATTGATCAGGGTGGATTTTCCCGAACCGGAAACGCCGGTAACGCAAGTGAATAACCCAATGGGTATTTCCAGGTCGACCTGTTGTAAATTATTACCGCTGGCACCGCTTAACTTCAGCCATTTATTGTTGGTTTCAGTACGTTTTTCTGGGATCACAATGGCTTTTCGCCCGGAGAGATAGTCACCGGTTAGCGAACGAGGCTCATTGAGAATGTCATCATAGGAGCCTGTCGCGATAATTTCTCCGCCGTGTACTCCGGCCCCGGGGCCAATATCGACAATATAGTCGGCCTCGCGGATAGCATCTTCATCGTGTTCTACCACAATCACCGTATTACCCAGGTCGCGGAGGCGGGTGAGGGTGGCCAAAAGCCGCGCATTATCCCGCTGGTGCAAACCAATCGAAGGCTCATCGAGGATATACATGACGCCAACCAGTCCGGCACCAATTTGGCTGGCGAGACGAATTCGCTGCGCTTCACCACCAGAGAGTGTTTCTGCACTTCGGTTCAGGTTGAGGTAATTGAGTCCCACATCCACAAGAAAGCGCAGGCGATCCCGGATTTCCTTGAGTACTTTTTCGGCGATCTCTCCACGGCTGCCTTCCAGATGCAGGTTTTCATAGTAATTAGCCAGTTCCCCCACGGGAATATTGCCCACTTCGGGTAGGGGTTTCTCATCGATAAACACATGTCGAGCCGATTTGCGCAGACGGGCGCCATTACATTCCGGGCAGTGTTGGGTGTTCATGTATTTGGTGAGGTCCTCTCGCACTCCCTGAGAGTCCGTCTCGCGGAAGCGCCGCTCCATATTGGGGATGATCCCTTCAAACTGATGGGAGCGTTTGAAGACCGTGCCCTTGTCATTCACATAATTAAAATCAATCACCTCATTGCCGCTGCCGAATAGCACCGCTTGTTGGTGCTGCGGGGCCAAGTCTTGAAAAGGGTGATCAATGTTAAAGCCATAATGATCGGCCAGTGAGGTCAACATATTGAAGTAGAAGAGGTTTTTTCTGTCCCAGCTTCGAATAGCCCCTTCGGAAATAGAGCATTCAGGGTATTGCACCACACGGTCAATATCAAAAAATTGCTTCACTCCCAGGCCATCACAACCCGGGCAGGCGCCAGCCGGGTTATTAAAGGAGAACATGCGGGGTTCAAGCTCATCGATACTGTAGTTGCAGATCGGGCAGGCAAAGCGAGCGGAGAACAGTATGTCTTGGATGTTGGGCTTTTCATCGGGGCCCACCATTTCTGTGATGATTGCAAGTCCTTCGGACAAATTCAGTGCCGTCTCAAAGGATTCGGAAAGGCGAAGTTGAAGGTCAGCCTTAACTTTGAAGCGATCAACCACCACCTCAATGTCGTGCTTTTTGTTCTTTTCCAGTTCTGGAACATCGTCGAGATCCACCACTAGTCCATCTACCCGAACACGGATAAACCCCTGGGCGCGAAGACTTTGAAATATATGGGCATG
>Ga0209121_10002549_pt1 | contig 18386 bp, 14 predicted proteins | sample Cruoilmetagenom3_FD_187292 | JGI IMG/M metagenome (GOLD analysis project Ga0209121, IMG submission 187292) | Oil polluted marine microbial communities from Coal Oil Point, Santa Barbara, California, USA - Sample 3 (SPAdes) (version 2) | ecosystem: Environmental > Aquatic > Marine > Oil seeps ... | reverse complement strand
ATAAATAAATTAAAATTTTTAAAACTAAAACGTTTTCGTACTTAAAATCAATGACATAAATCATTCCAATTTAAGAGAAAATCTGTAAATTTGTGCCCTTAGTAAAAAAACAAAATAAATAAAAGTTAAATAACAAATGAGTATGCAACAAAATGTAAATAATAGAGTATATAAATTCGGAGGCAAAACTGCTGATGGAAATAGTACTATGAAAAACCTTTTAGGAGGTAAAGGTGCTAACCTTGCTGAGATGTGTTTAATAGGAGTACCTGTTCCTCCTGGATTCACAATTACAACAGATACTTGTACTGAATATAATAAATTAGGAAAAGAAGAAGTTGTTGCTTTATTAAAAGAAGAAGTTGAAGCTGCTGTTGCAAATGTAGAAAACCTAATGGGTACTAAATTTGGAAGTAACGAGAATCCTTGTTTACTTTCAGTTCGTTCTGGAGCAAGAGTTTCTATGCCAGGAATGATGGATACTGTACTAAACTTAGGTATGAATGATAATTCTGTTGAAGGTCTTATCGCTAAAACAGGAAACGCAAGATTTGCTTGGGATTCTTACCGTCGTTTTGTACAAATGTTTGGTGGTGTTGTATTAGGTGTTGAAGCACAATCAAAAGAAGATCACGATCCGTTTGAAGAAATTATAGATAAAGCTAAAGAAGCAAAAGGTGTTGAATTAGATACAGATTTAGATGTTGAAGATTTAAAAAAAATGGTAGCAGATTTTAAAGCTGCTTGTGTTGCTCAAACTGGTGAAGATTTTCCAGAAGATCCTTGGGATCAACTTTGGGGAAGCGTAACTGCTGTATTTGATAGCTGGATGAATCCAAGAGCTATATATTATAGAAACATGCACGGTTATCCAGAAGCTTGGGGAACTGCTGTAAACGTTCAAGCAATGGTTTATGGTAATATGGGTGATAACTCAGGTACTGGTGTTGCATTTACAAGAGATGCTGCAACTGGTGAAAATATTTTTAACGGTGAGTACTTAATTAATGCACAAGGTGAAGATGTTGTTGCAGGTGTTAGAACTCCTCAACAAATTACATTAGAAGGTTCAAAAAGATGGGCTGTGCTAGCTGGTGTTTCTGAAGAAGATAGAAAAGCTAAATTTCCTTCATTAGAAGAATTAATGCCCGTTATTTATAAAGAATTAGATGAAACTCAAGATATTCTTGATAGACATTATAATGATATGCAAGATTTAGAATTTACTATTCAAGATGGTAAACTTTGGATGTTACAAACTCGTAATGGTAAACGTACTGCAGCTGCAATGGTAAAAATTGCAATGGACTTACTAAATGATGGTAGAGTTGATGAGAAAAAAGCAGTTCTGATGCAAGAGCCTGCTAAATTAGATGAACTTTTACACCCTGTTTTTGATGGTGAAGCAATTAAAGCTGCTAAAGTATTAGCTAAAGGTTTACCAGCATCACCAGGTGCTGCAACTGGTCAAGTTGTATTTTTTGCTGATGAAGCTGATAAATACCCAATTTCAATTCTTGTAAGAGTTGAAACTTCTCCTGAAGATTTAGAAGGAATGAACATTGCCAAAGGTATTTTAACTGCTCGTGGAGGTATGACTTCTCATGCGGCTGTTGTAGCTCGTGGAATGGGTAAATGTTGTGTTTCTGGAGCTGGTTCTGTTAAAATCAACTACAAAACTAGAGTAATGACTATTGAAGGTAAGGAATACCGTGAAGGTGACTGGATTTCTTTAAATGGTAGTACGGGTGAAGTTTATGATGGTAAAATTGCTACTAAAGATGCTGAATTAAGTGGTGATTTTGGTGATATTATGAAATTAGCTGATAAATACAGAACTTTAGGTGTTAGAACAAATGCAGAAACTGAAAGAGAATGTAAAGTAGCTGTTGATTTTGGTGCTGAAGGAATTGGTCTTTGTCGTACAGAACACATGTTCTTTGAAGGAGAAAGATTAGTTCGTATGCGTGAAATGATTTTAGCTGAAGATGAAGCTGGAAGAAGAGAAGCTTTAGATAAGTTATTACCTATTCAACGTAAAGATTTTAAAGATGTATTTGGTGCTATGGCAGGTTTACCTGTAACAGTTCGTTTATTGGATCCACCTTTACATGAGTTTGTACCTCACGAAGAAGAAAACCAAAAAGAAATGGCTGCTGAAATGGGAATTTCTGTGAAAGAAATCAAACAAAAAGTTGAAGACTTACACGAATTTAACCCAATGTTAGGTCATAGAGGTTGTAGATTAGGAAATACATATCCTGAAATTACAGAAATGCAAGCTAGAGCAATTATTGAAGCTGCAATGGAATTAAAAGCTGAAGGTGTTAAAACTTTCCCTGAAATAATGATTCCACTAATTGGAACTATTAAAGAATTTAAATTACAAGAAGAAATTGTAAGAAAAGTTGCTACTGAAGTATTTGCAGAAAAAGGTGATAAAATTGATTACTTAGTTGGTACTATGATTGAAATTCCTAGAGCTTGTTTAACTGCTGACGAAATTGCAAAACATGCTGAATTTTTCTCTTTTGGAACAAATGATTTAACTCAAATGGGATTCGGATATTCACGTGATGATGCTGGTAAATTCTTACCAATCTATATTGAAAAAGGAATCTTAAAAGCTGATCCTTTCCAAGTATTAGATCAAGAAGGTATTGGGCAACTAGTTGAAATGGGAACTTCAAAAGGTCGTTCAACAAATAAAAACCTTAAAGTAGGTATTTGTGGTGAGCATGGTGGTGAACCAAGTTCAGTTGAATTCTGCCATAGAGTTGGTATGAATTACGTTAGTTGTTCTCCTTTTAGAGTGCCAATTGCACGTTTAGCTGCTGCACAAGCTGCAATTAGAGAATAAGGAACAACTCTTTATAAAATTAAAAACTCCAACTTTTAAAAGTTGGAGTTTTTTTTATAACTCAATTCAATTATCTTCGTGCTATGATTAAAGTTGTAATTCTTGGTGGTGGTAATGTTGCCTACCATTTAACAAAACAATTGTTGAATAACAATTCAGTAAAACTGGTTCAAGTTTACAATAGAAACCTTAAAAATATTGAATATTTAAAAAATGAAACTTCAATCACAACTAAAATTACTGAGTTAAAAGATGCAGATATTTACATTATTGCAGTTTCAGATAATGCAATTTCTGAGCTTTCATCTAAATTAAATTTTCGAGATAAATTAGTTGTTCATACTTCAGGAAGTACAGACTTAAATGAACTTAAATCCAATTCTAATAAAGGAGTTTTATACCCATTACAATCTTTTTCAAAAGAAAGTAATCTTAATTTTTTAGAAATACCCATTTGTATTGAAACTGAAAATGCTAAAGATTTTGTTTTACTTGAAAAATTAGCCAAATTAATTTCAAATAATTGTTATAAAATTAATTCTGAACAACGTAAATATTTACATGTTGCTGCAGTTTTTGTAAATAATTTTGTAAATCATTTATATCATCTAGGGAATGAAATATGTGAGGAAAATAGAATCCCTTTTAAAATATTACAACCTTTAATTAAAGAAACTGCAAATAAATTAGTTGAATTATCACCTTATGAAGCTCAAACTGGGCCTGCAAAAAGGAATGATTCTAAAACTATTGAAAAACATAAAACATTATTAACTACAAAACAGCAAGAAATTTATACATTGCTTACAAAATCTATTTACGAAACTTATGGAGAAAAGTTATAAAGAAATAATGCCCCAAATTACTACACTTATTTTTGATCTTGATGGAGTTTTAACAAATGGCGTAATCACAATTTTTCCTGATGGAGAAATGGTAAGAAATATGAATATTAAAGATGGATATGCACTTAAAACAGCCATTAAGGCGGGTTACAATGTGTGTATAATTTCTGGCGGAACAAATGAAGCAGTTAGAAAACGATTTGATGCTTTAGGTATAACTGATGTCTATTTAGGAGCGCACAATAAATTAATTCAATTTAATGAGTATATAAAACTTCATAATATAAAACCCGAACAAATTTTATATATGGGTGATGACATTCCTGATTATCCAGTGATGAAAAAAGTTGGATTACCTTGTTGCCCTAAAGATGCATCTCCCGAGATTCAGGATATTTCATTATATGTTTCACATAAAAAAGGTGGTGTTGGTTGTGCCAGAGATGTAATTGAACAAGTTTTAAAAGTTCAAGGAAAATGGGATGGGCAATTTGATGCTAAATATGATTAATAAATAAATGATTAATTTTCAAACATTTAAATACTTCATTTTCAAGTATAGTTATTTGGCATAAAATTTGTGTAGTAATTGTAATATTAAATCTATAACTACGCTATGCAAAAAGATAAATACCTCCTTTTAATAAGGAATAAAACTCTATTGTTATTAATTTTATCATTTTGTAGCACAACATTAAACTCTCAAGAAAAAGATTCCATAATTATTTGGAACAAAAACTATAAACTTTCTTGGAATGATTTCTCAGGAAAAAATTACATTAATAAGTATAATTCTTCTGCAATTTCTTCATTAAAACTATACTATATCCAATCTTATTATAAAAATAAAATTCATTCTTATAATGTAATAACATTATTTTATAGGTATAAATCTTTTTCATCTAGCAACAGTCTTAACCTCCTTAAACATGAGCAAATACATTTTGACATTCATGAAATATTTGCTAGAAAAATACGAAAACATTTTCAACTTTTAAAAAATCAAAATTCAAGTGAATATACATATAATAGGATATTTACCAAATACATAGACAGTTTAGCTATTTATCAAGAAAAGTATGATTTAGATACTGATTATTCCATAATAGAGAAAAGACAAAATTTTTGGAACAAAATAGTTGCAAAAAAATTACAAGAACTTGACGACTATAGCATTGAAAATCTATATAAAATTAAAGAATCAAATTAATTTCTTTTCTTTAACATAGGAACAAATCTAAACTTACCAAGTTCGTGTTTTTCAAAATCCTTTTCACTTGTTCTAATAAATAAGGTCATTGTTTGTACATCGCCCCCAATAGGAATTACCAACCTACCTCCTATTCTTAACTGACTTAATAATGGTTTTGGAACAAAAGGGGCTCCTGCAGTAACTATTATTCCTTTAAATGGTGCATTTTCTAGTAAGCCTTTATAACCATCTCCAAAAATTATTTTTTTTGGTTTATACCCAATTTTAGGTAAAAACAACTTAGTTTTTTTAAACAATTCGTTTTGACGTTCAATTGTATACACTTTTGCATCCATTTCTAACAAAACTGCTGTTTGATAACCAGAGCCTGTGCCTATCTCTAATATTTCATCATTAGGTTCTATATTTAATAATTCAGTCTGAAAAGCTACAGTATATGGTTGAGAAATAGTTTGATCTGCTCCAATAGGAAATGCTTTATCTTGATAAGCAAAATCAACAAAGCCCGAATCCATAAATAAATGACGAGGCACCTTTGAAATTGCAGTCAAAACATTTTTATCTGTAATACCTTTTTCTTCTAAAGTTTTTACTAGCTGATTTCTAAGTCCTTGATGTTTATGCGTATCCTTCACTAATTACTAAATTTGAGTTGCTAAAAATAGGAATAAATGCTTACAAATTCTTACTTTTGTGTATCTAAAAATAAACATACTTATTATGCTAAAAGCAGGAGTTTTAGGTGCTGGTCACCTTGGGAAAATTCACTTAAAATTATTAAATCAATCAGAAAAATATAATTTAGTAGGTTTTTATGACCCAATAAAAGAAAATGCTAAAAAAGTTGAAGAAGAATTTGGCTACAAAGCATTTAACACTATTCAAGAATTAATTGATGCAGTTGATGTTGTAGATATTGTAACTCCTACACTTTCTCATTTCGATTGTGCTAAAGAAGCCATTGAAAAAGGAAAACATATTTTTATAGAAAAACCAATTACAAAAACAGTTGAAGAAGCTGATGCTTTAATAGAACTCACAAATAAACATGGTGTAAAAGGACAAGTTGGTCACGTAGAACGTTTTAACCCAGCTTTTACTGCTGTTAAAAATGCTATTACAAACCCAATGTTTATTGAAACGCATAGATTAGCCGAATTTAATCCACGAGGAACTGATGTACCTGTTGTTTTAGATTTAATGATTCATGATATTGATATTATTTTAAGTGTCGTAAATTCAAAAGTAAAAAATGTAAATGCCAGTGGTGTTTCAGTAATTAGTGATACTCCTGATATTGCTAACGCACGTATTGAATTTGAAAATGGTTGTGTTGCCAATTTAACAGCAAGCAGAATTTCATTAAAAAACATGCGTAAATCTCGTTTTTTTCAACGTGATGCATACATTGCTGTAGATTTCTTTGAAAAAGCAACTGAAGTTGTTAGAATGAAAGATGCTCCCGAAAAAGCAGGTGATTTTGATATGATATTACAAAATGCCGAAGGTGTTAAAAAACAAATCTACTTTGAAAACCCAACTATAGAAAATAACAATGCCATTTTAGACGAATTGGAAACATTTGCAGATGCTATAAACAATAACACAACTCCAATTGTTACTTTAGAGCAAGGTACTGAAGCTTTAAGAGTTGCACATATGATTATAAACAATTTTTAAGATGACTATTTTTCAAGTTGACGCATTTAACAATGAAATTTTTAAAGGTAATCCAGCTGCTGTTTGTCCTCTAAATGAATGGATTTCAGAAAATCTAATGCAATCAATAGCTGAAGAGAATAATTTATCAGAAACTGTTTTTTTTGTAAAAAACAAAAGCTCTTTTGATATTAGGTGGTTTACACCTGCTTGCGAAATTGATTTATGTGGACACGCAACACTAGCTGCTGCTCACATTATATTTACTGAACTTAATTATACTGAAAAAGTTTTAGAATTTAATTCTAAAAGTGGAAAATTAACTGTTGAAAAAAATAAAGATTGGTATACTTTAAATTTCCCTTCTGAAGAAATTAATGAAATTGAAACTCCAATACTTTTAGAACAGGCATTAAATATTCCTATTTTAAAAACATATAAAGGGAAATGGAAATTATTAATAGAACTAGAAAATGAAGAGGATGTTGCTAATTTAACTCCAAATTTTAGTCTTTTATCAAAATTAGAATCAAACGGAATTATTGTTACCTCAAAAGGTAATAAAGTTGATTTTGTCTCTCGTTTTTTTGCACCTAAACTAAATATAAATGAAGATCCAGTAACTGGTTCTGCACACACATTATTAATACCATTTTGGGCTAAAAAATTAAATAAAAACAATTTAAATGCTATTCAACTTTCAAAAAGAGTTGGTATTTTAAAATGCAATTATTTAAATAATCGAGTTGAAATGAGTGGTCAAGCAATTACATATTTAAAAGGAGAATTAACACTATAAATATAAATTATGAATAATATAGCTATAATTGGAGCTGGTACAATGGGCAATGGTATTGCGCATGTATTTGCTCAAAGTAATTACAACGTACATTTAATTGATATCTCACAAAAAGCTTTAAATGGTGGAATAGCAACAATTACTAAAAATTTAGACCGTCTTCTTATAAAAGAACGTATTACCGAAGAAATTAAAACAACAACATTAAATAATATTACAACATTTACTTCTATTGCTGAAGGTGTTAAAAATGCAGATTTAGTTGTTGAAGCTGCTACAGAAAATGTTGATTTAAAACTAAAAATATTCAAACAATTAGATGTAGAAGCTCCTGCAAAAGCAATTTTAGCAACTAATACATCTTCAATTTCTATAACAAAAATTGCTGCGGTTACAAAGCGTCCTGAAAAAGTGATTGGAATGCATTTTATGAACCCAGTTCCTATTATGAAATTAGTTGAAATAATTAGAGGTTACAATACTTCTAATGAAGTTACTAAAACCATTATGGAGCTTTCAGAAAATTTAAAAAAAGTACCTGTTGAAGTAAATGATTATCCTGGCTTTGTAGCAAATCGTATTTTAATGCCAATGTTAAACGAAGCTATAGAAACTTTATATAATGGTGTTGCTGGAGTTTATGAAATTGATACTGTTATGAAATTAGGAATGGCACATCCAATGGGTCCACTTCAACTAGCTGACTTTATTGGGTTAGATGTTTGCTTATCCATTTTAAATGTTATGTACGATGGATTTAAAAACCCTAAATATGCACCTTGCCCACTTTTAATTAATATGGTACAAGCGGGTAAGCTTGGTGTAAAATCTGGTGAAGGTTTTTATGATTATTCAGAATCTCGAAAAGCTGAGGTTATTTCACAACAATTTAAATAAAAAAAAGTCTCTTAAACAGTTGAAAATAAAATAAGTGCATATTCTTTTATACGATTTAATTAATGCTAAAGAAAATGCAAGAATTGCTATTTAAAAGAAGGCTGTTATAAGTCTGGAGCAAAACTAAAAGTTATTCTATATCCATAAAATTAGATTTGTGCCAAAAACAAATGGCTTTTCAAGAAACGGATTATTACAAAGAAAAAACAAAACTTAGGTACAAAATAGAAACTAAAAAGAATTAATATTAAAAGCGATTAAATAAATAAACTTTTATTTAATCGCTTTTTAATGTAGGCTAAAAAAGAGTTGCTTTTTCAGTGACTTCTAGTTAACGGCTCTTTTTATATTCTATTTTATTACAATCTAATTTTAAGCGTTTTGCTTTTTAATTAAATTTAAAGCTGATCCTTCTTTAAACCATTCTATTTGTCCTTGATTGTAAGTATGATTTAATTTTATCACATCTTTACCTCCATTTGCATGAACAATTTCTAACGTTAATTGTTTCCCTGGTGCAAACTCATTTAAATCAATAAAGTTAAAAGTATCATCTTCTAAAATTAAATCATAATCTGCTTCATTAGCAAATGTTAAACCTAACATTCCTTGCTTTTTCAAATTTGTTTCGTGAATACGTGCAAATGATTTAACAATTACTGCCGCAACACCAATATGACGTGGTTCCATAGCTGCATGCTCACGAGAAGAACCTTCTCCATAATTATGATCTCCAACTACTATTGATGGAACACCTGATTTTTTATAAGCTCTTGCAACATCTGGTACTGCACCATATTCTCCAGTTAATTGATTTTTAACTTTATTAGTCGCTTCTCCAAATGCATTTACCGCTCCAATCAAGCAATTGTTAGAAATATTATCTAAATGTCCACGGAAACGTAACCAAGGTCCTGCCATAGAAATATGATCAGTTGTACATTTTCCATGTGCCTTAATTAATAATTTAGCTCCTTTAATTTCACTTCCAAGTGGAGTAAAAGGAGTTAATAATTGTAAGCGCTCTGAATCTGAGTTTACAACTACTTCAACACCACTTCCATCTTCAATTGGAGCTACAAAACCTGCATCTTCAACATCAAAACCTCTTGGGGGTAATTCAAAACCTGTTGGTTCTTTTAATAAAATTTCTTCACCGTTTTGATTGATTAATTTATCAGTCATTGGATTAAAATCTAATCTACCCGAAATTGCAACCGCAGCAACCATTGAAGGTGAAGCCACAAAAGCATGCGTATTTGGATTACCATCAGCTCTTTTTGAAAAGTTTCGATTGAATGAATGTATTATTGAATTTTTTTCTTTTTTATCTGCTCCTTCTCTATCCCACTGACCGATACAAGGACCACAAGCATTTGTAAATATTTTAGCATTTAAATCTTCAAAAATATCTAACAAGCCATCTCTATCAGCAGTAAAACGTACCTGTTCTGAACCTGGATTGATGCCAAATTCAGCTTTTGCAACAATATTATTATCTACAGCTTGTTTAGCTACTGAAGCTGCTCTAGATAAATCTTCATAAGAAGAGTTTGTACAAGAACCTATTAAACCCCAATCAACTTTTAAGGGCCAACCGTTTTTAGTCGCTTTTTCAGTCATTTCACCTACTGGCGTTGCTAAATCTGGTGTAAAAGGTCCGTTTAATTGAGGCTTTAATTCTGATAAATTAATTTCAATTACTTGATCAAAATATTGTTCTGGATTCGCATAAACTTCATCATCACCTGTTAAATATGAAGCTATCTTATTCGCTTCATCAGCTACTTCATTTCTATCAGTAGCACGTAAATAACGTTCAATAGATTCATCATAACCAAAAGTAGAAGTAGTAGCTCCAATTTCTGCTCCCATATTACAAATTGTTCCTTTACCTGTTGCAGATAATGATTTGGCGCCTTCTCCAAAATATTCAACAATACAACCAGTTCCACCTTTTACAGTTAATAAACCTGCAACTTTTAATATTACATCTTTAGCTGCTGTCCAACCAGAAAGTTTTCCTGTTAATTTAATACCAATTAATTTTGGGAATTTTAATTCCCAAGCCATTCCTGCCATAACATCAACTGCGTCAGCTCCACCTACTCCAATGGCTATCATTCCCAAACCACCTGCATTTACAGTATGCGAATCGGTTCCAATCATCATTCCACCTGGAAATGCATAGTTTTCTAAAACAACTTGATGAATAATTCCTGCTCCCGGTTTCCAAAATCCAATTCCATATTTATTAGATACAGAAGCTAAAAAGTTAAATACCTCACTACTATTATTTAGGGCATTTTGCAAATCTTTATCTGCACCTATTTTTGCTTGAATTAGGTGATCACAATGTACCGTTGTTGGCACTGCTACTTTATTTTTACCCGCTTGCATAAATTGCAATAAAGCCATTTGTGCTGTTGCATCCTGACACGCAATTCGGTCAGGAGCAAAATCCACATAATCTTTACCTCTAGTAAAAGCACTTGATGCTTTTCCATCCCAAAGATGGTTGTATAATATTTTTTCAGATAACGTTAGAGGTTTACCAACTACTTTTTTTGCAGTGTCAACTCTTTCAGTCATTCGGTTATAAACACCTTTAATCATTTCAATATCAAAAGCCATATCTATCTATTTTTGTTTAATTATTTTGTTTCGCGAAGTTACGAAAAATGATGCTCTGAATTAAATGATTCGTAATAATAAGTGTATTTTTAAATATATAAATATGAAAAATAGTATTTATTTTGAATTAGATAAAAATCACTAACGAAAACGTTGTAAATATTAAGAATATGATAAAAAATTAAGTAGGTCTATAAGCCGGATTTTGTACTTAAAAAGTTCTTATCATTTATCTAGGCTATAACTTACGCTATAGCTCAAGCTGCCCACCCCTTGAAATAGAGCGAGTAACTCTAAAATTTCAATATACGTGGCATTTCACCGCATAGAGTTTACCTGGTTTCACTACAGCCGAACTGTACTTGCTTTCTGTTGCACTTGTCCTCAACTTACGTTGGACGGATGTTATCCGCTATGCTTACTCTTTGGTGTCCGGACTTTCCTCTCCGTTAAAACGGAACGATAAGACGACCTACTTAATTTTGCAAAAATACGCTAATAATTGGTTAAAAAAAACCCACTCACAGTGTGAGTGGGAAAATTGCTATGAAAAAGAAAAAGTGTTATTAGATATTTCACTAATAACATTTTATCAAATATAATTAATATTTCAATACAAAAAAATAAAAATTACTTTTTTATGAAAACATATCTTTTACTTTTTCAAAAAAAGATTTATCAAATTTTGAAGGGTTTGGTTCAAAATTTTCATCTTTAATCATCTTTTCAAAAAATTGTTTTTGTTCTTTTGAAAGATTTTGAGGTGTCCATACGTTTACATGAACTAATAAATCTCCATTTCCATAATGATCTATGCTTGGCAAACCTTTACCTCTTAATCTTAGTATCTTACCTGATTGTGTTCCTGGCTCAATTTTAATTTTAACTTTTCCCGAAACTGTATCAATATTTTTACTTACTCCTAAAACTGCTTCAGATAAGTTAACATACAAATCAAAATGTAAGTTAGTTCCTTCACGCTTTAAAGTATCGTGTTTAATTTCTTCAATAACAACAATTAAATCACCATCCATTGAGTTATTTCCTGGCGCAGCATTTCCTTTTCCATTAACCTTCAACTGTACTCCTTCAGTAACACCTGCTGGTATTTTAATAGAAACTGTTTCTTCTTTAACTTCAAGTCCACTACTATCAGCTCCTTTCGGACGTTTATCCAAAATCTCACCTGCTCCTTGACAAGTGGGACAAGTTGAAGCTGTTTGCATACGACCTAAAATAGTATTGGTTACACGCATTACTTGACCTTGACCATTACAAGTAGTACACGTTTTAAAAGTAACACCTGCAGCTTGAATTTTTCTACGAACTTTTACTTTTTTCTCTACACCTTTAGCAATTTCTTCAAGTGTCAATTTAACTTTAATACGTAAGTTACTACCTTTTACACGCGCTCTTCCTCTTGAACTTCTACCGCCACCAAAACTTCCACCAAATCCGCCACCAAAAATATCTCCAAACTGACTAAAAATATCGTCCATGTTCATTCCGCCACCACCGAAACCTCCGGCTCCTGCACCTCCATTTTCAAATGCTGCATGACCATATTGGTCGTAACGTGCTTTCTTATTATCGTCGCTTAAAATTTCATAAGCCTCTGCTGCTTTCTTAAAGTTTTCTTCGGCTGCTTTATCTCCCGGATTTTTATCTGGATGATATTTAATAGCCATTTTACGATATCCTTTTTTAATTTCAGCTGGTGTAGCACTTTTGGAAACACCTAATATTTCGTAATAATCTTGCTTCATTTTTTTTGAATTATTGTCCTATTACAACTTTAGGATATCTTATTACTTTCTCTCCAAGTTTATAACCTTGCTCTACAACATCAATTATTTTCCCTTTCAAATCATCTGAAGGAGCTAGTATTTGCGTTATAGCTTCATGTAATTCAACATCAAAAACATCGCCTTGTTTTACTTCAATATGACTTAATCCCTTTTGATTTAAAGAATTTTGAAGTTTATTTTTAATCAACTCCATTCCCTTCAACAGCTCTTTATCCTTTACCTTTTTAATTTCAGCTAAGCCTCTGTCAAAATCATCTAAAATTGGCAATAAAACTGTCATTAAATCCTCATTGGCAGTTCTAAATAACTCTATACGCTCTCTTGAAGTACGTTTTTTATAGTTTTCAAATTCAGCAAATAAGCGTAAAAACTTATCTTTTTCTTTAGAAACTTCGCCCTTCAATTGCTCTTCAACGCTTATTTCTTGGGTTTTTTCTTGCTGAATATCTTTATCTTTTAAATCTTTTTCTTCTTTAATATCTTTCTTTTTACTCATTATTTTTTTATAAAAAAATTTATCAAATTTATTGGATGCAAAAGTATTGCCATTTTTTGAATTATGCCAATATGACACCAACATTTAATTGTGAAGAATGAATAATTAAAAATTAAAAATCTTGAAAACAACAAATGGTAACCTGTTTTCCTTAGAAATTAGTTTTGACTAGGAAAATAAGGTAAAAAAAATGAAGCTAATTGTTACTCAACTCTTGTAATTTTTGCTCCAATTGCTCTTAAGCGTTCATCAATGTTTTGGTAACCTCTATCAATTTGTTCAATGTTTTGAATAATACTTGTTCCTTTGGCTGAAAGTGCAGCAATTAACAAAGAAATACCTGCTCTAATATCTGGTGAAGTCATTTTAGTAGCTTTTAAGCTAGACTCATGATTCATACCAATAACCGTTGCTCTATGAGGATCACAAAGTATTACTTGAGCTCCCATATCTATCAGCTTATCTACAAAAAACAAACGGCTTTCAAACATTTTTTGATGAATTAAAACACTTCCTTTTGCTTGTGTAGCAACAACTAAGATTATACTTAATAAATCTGGTGTAAAACCTGGCCAAGGTGCATCTGAAACTGTTAAAATTGAACCATCAATAAAGTTTTGAATTTCATAGCTATCTTGTTCAGGAATAAAAATATCGTCTCCTCTTTTCTCTAAATTCACACCAATTTTCTGAAAAACTCGAGGAATTAAACCTAAATCATTCCAACTAACATTTTTAATAGTTATTGAAGATTTGGTCATAGCAGCCATACCAATCCAGCTACCTATTTCAATCATATCTGGCAAAATTCTATGGGAACAACCATTCAATTCTGTCACACCATCAATAATTAATAAATTAGAACCTACACCTCTAATTTTTGCTCCCATACTATTCAGCATTTTACATAATTGCTGTAAATATGGTTCACAAGCCGCATTATAAATTGTTGTAATTCCTTTAGCCATAACAGCTGCCATTACAATATTTGCAGTTCCTGTTACAGAAGCTTCATCTAAAAGCATATTAGTACCAATTAATTCATTGGCTTCAACTCCATAAAATTTTTCATCTTTATTATATCTGAAAGTTGCTCCTAACTTGATAAAGCCTTCAAAATGGGTATCTAACCTTCTTCTTCCTATTTTATCACCTCCAGGACGAGGAATATATCCTTTTCCAAAACGAGCCAATAAAGGACCAACAATCATAATTGAACCTCTTAATGAGCTACCGTCTTTTTTAAACTTATCAGATTCTAAGTATGCTAAATCTAAATCATCAGCTTGAAAAGTATAAGTATCGGCATTAACTTTATTAATTTTAACACCTAACTCTCCTAAAATAAAGATTAATTTATTGACATCTCTTATGTCTGGAATATTACTAATTGTAACTTTTTCAGCTGTTAACAAAACTGCACAAAGAATTTGCAAAGCCTCATTTTTAGCTCCTTGAGGAGTTATTTCACCACTTAATTTATGACCTCCTTCAATTTCAAATGTAGCCATTTTTTATTGGAATTAATGTTGTTATTTTTTCTTTGGTCTAGGTTTATTTGAATAATTTGATTTATGACCATGATGCTTTTGGCTTGATTTATTTGTTGATTTTCTTTTTCTCAATAAATCTTTAACTTCAGATAAGGTTTCATTTTTATCTGTTAAATCAATTTTACCTTTAGATAATTCAACTAAATGTTTAAATATTATTTTATCATCAACAGTATCTTTGTTCCAATTTAAATAACATTTTTTCATATGATTGGCAATCGTATAATAAAGAGCATCACGTGCGTCACCGTCTTCCCAAGTTAAAGCAGTGTCAATCATAGTTTGAATATTATTCCCATAATACCTGTATTTTGAAGCGTATTTTGGGTATTCTAAACGTTCAGGTTTTGCCTGTAACACTTCCTTTTCTAATTTTTCATAAGGAGAATCTACATCTAGCTTAAAATCTGCCATGATAAAAAGTTGATCCCATAATTTATGCTTAAAATCAGGAACATCACGTAAATGCGGTTGTAAATTTCCCATAACATCTACAATTGCTTTTGCCATTTTATTTCTTTCAGCAATATCTTCTAATGAAATGCAATAATTTACCAACTTTTGTATATGTCTCCCATATTCTGGGATAATTAAATGTGATCTTTCTGAATTGTATTCTAAATCAAATTCCATGTGTCTTTTCTTCTATTTATTAAGATGCAAATTACAATATAAAAATTGGTTTCACAATGATATTTTAGCTTATAATTGTGAGTTTTGCGAATTGTAGTAATAATTTTTTTACACCAACTGAAGCAAATCTAATTTCAGCTTTTTGGTTTGCTCCTGAACCTTCTAAACTAATTACTTCTCCTTTACCAAACTTTGTATGCTCAACTATATTGCCTATGATAACGGAACTATCAAACAAATTTGAAGGCGCAGTGGTTGATTTTGTAACTTTTTTTAAGTTTTTAGGAGGTGCAAATTGCGTTTTTTGTACTGTTGCTTTTTTTATTGGAGTACGTTGCACTGGTTTTTTAAAACGAATTTTATTTTGAGGAACACTTCCAAAAATATCCTCATCCAAAAATTTGCTTTGCTTTGGCTCTGGCCTTTTTACAGTTAAAAACTCTAAAAACTGCTCGTCAATTTCTTCTAAAAATCTACTTGGCTCACAATCTACCAATTTTCCCCAACGGTAACGCGTTTGTGCGTATGTTAAATACGCTTGTTGTTCTGCTCTTGTTAATGCAACATAAAATAAACGTCGTTCTTCTTCCAATTCACTTCTTGTATTCATACTCATTGCTGAAGGAAATAAATTTTCTTCTAAACCAACAATATAAACATACGGAAATTCCAATCCTTTTGCTAAATGAATTGTCATTAATGAAACTCTTGGTGTATCATCTTTCTTTTCACTATCAAAATCGGTTGCAAGAGCAACATCTTCCAAGAAAAAAGCTAAAGAATCTTCCTCTTCTTTTTCCTTTTGAACATCAACAAAATCTTTTAATCCGTTTAATAATTCTTGTATGTTTTCAACTTTACTAACACCTTCAGGTGTGCCATCACTTTCTAAATCTTTAACTATTCTGGTTTGCTTTATCACAAACTCAGCAACTTCAAAAGCATTTTTAGTTTGCGCTTCAATTTGAAAATGCTGCATCATAGTTACAAAGTTGGTTAACTTTGTTTTTGTACCTGCATTAATATTTATATCTAATTGATTTAACGTTAACAACAATTCAAAAATCGACTTTTTATAATGGTTTGCTGCAACTGTTAATTTATCAATTGTGGTAGCTCCAATACCTCGAGCTGGATAATTTATTACTCGTTTTAAGGCTTCTTCGTCATTTGGATTTATTAACAAACGTAAATAAGCCAACGTGTCTTTAATTTCTTTACGTTGATAAAATGATAACCCACCGTAAATTTTATATTTGATATCTTTTTTTCGAAGTGCATCTTCAATTGCTCTAGATTGTGCATTTGTACGATATAAAATAGCAAATTCAGAATTTTTAAGTTGCAAGTTCATTTTATTATCAAAAATTGAATTTGCAATAAAACGTCCTTCTTCAGCTTCAGTATAAGTACGCATTACTTTTATTTTAGCACCTTCATCATTTGCTGTCCAAACTTGCTTATCTAACTTTGTTTTATTTCGTTGAATAACACTATTTGCAGCTTCAACAATATTTTTTGAAGAGCGGTAATTTTGCTCCAACTTAAAAATACTTACCTTATCATAATCTCGCTGAAAATTTAATATATTTTGGATATTTGCTCCACGAAATGAATAAATACTTTGAGAATCATCACCTACAACACAAATATTTTGGAATCTATCAGCCAATGCTCTCACAATTAAATATTGAGAATGATTGGTATCCTGATACTCATCAACTAAAATATATTTAAAACGATGCTGGTATTTTGCTAAAACTTCAGGGAAACGCGTTAATAATTCGTTGGTTCTTAATAACAAATCATCAAAATCCATTGCCCCAGCTTTAAAACAACGCTCAACATATTGGTTATAAATTTCCCCAATTTTTGGTCGGCTTGCCATTTTATCAGCCTCCATTAATTCTGGATTGTTATAATATGCTTTTACGGTAATTAAACTATTTTTAAACGAAGAAATTCTACTTAAAACCTGTTTAGCTTTGTACCTATCTTTATCTAATTGTAGTTCCTTTATAATAGAAGAAAGCAAACGAACAGCATCTTGTGTATCGTAAATTGTAAAATTTGAAGGAAACCCTAAATTATGCCCTTCAGAACGCAAAATTCGAGCAAAAACAGAGTGAAAAGTCCCCATCCACAAGTTTTTTGCTTCAGAATCACCAACTACAGTTGCAATACGGCTCTTCATTTCACGAGCAGCTTTGTTGGTAAATGTTAAGGCTAAAATATTAAACGCATCAACTTTATTGTGCATTAAGTTAGCAATTCTATACGTTAAAACACGTGTTTTACCCGAGCCTGCTCCAGCAATAATAATCATGGGGCCATTTTTATGTAAAACGGCTTCTCTTTGTGATTCGTTAAGATTTTCTAAGTAGTTAGTCACAGGAATTATTTAGTAGCCAAAAGTACTATTCCAAATTTAGTTTAGCAATAAAAGTTATTGACAACTATTAGTTAATTAATGTGTTGTTTTATGAACTATCCCAAGAAGAGCCATCAAGGGATCAAAATAACAACGTCAATTGATCTAAATATACCTTTTTGTATTTTCTAGTTATAACTAAATTCCTATACTTCAAAGGAAAACCAAATAACACATCAGTAACGTTTTATTATACCGCTTGAAAGTATGATTTTCTCATAAAGCAAAATCACACCTTTTTAAAGTGTGATGGAAAAACACTATCGCTTTTCAAACCTTTTTGCTAAACCCCGAGGCAAGAGCCTCGAGGGATTCTTTAAATTAACTTCTTCTTTTTCTTGTTGTTGAAGTACTTTTACTTTGTTTTTTTACTGGTTTTCTAGTTTTAGTTGTAGCAGTACTTTTTCTTTCAACAGTTCTAACTGGCTTTGTTTTTACTGTTTTAGTTCTACTTTTTGAAATAGCAGGTCTTTTCGTATTTACAGCTACATTTCTTTTTTCTTTAGTTCTTACAGTAGTACGATTTGTTACCGTTCTTTTTGGTGTTTGTTTAGTAAC
>Ga0209121_10002548_pt1 | contig 18391 bp, 18 predicted proteins | sample Cruoilmetagenom3_FD_187292 | JGI IMG/M metagenome (GOLD analysis project Ga0209121, IMG submission 187292) | Oil polluted marine microbial communities from Coal Oil Point, Santa Barbara, California, USA - Sample 3 (SPAdes) (version 2) | ecosystem: Environmental > Aquatic > Marine > Oil seeps ... | reverse complement strand
GTACTTGCTCCATCCGGCTAAAACCACCTTGGGAAATTAGGCGGATATTCAATCTGGCCACAATTGCCGCTAAAAACTCGGACTATAAGCGCGACTGAAAAAAGCTGGCCATACCCGCCGCCGAATTCTGAAGGAGTGTCAAAGCGGTCGTTCCCGGAACCCCGGTATCCGAACTCTCGGATATTTGTTTTCTTACGAAGAACGTTCGTAGCATTTTATCAACATTCTCACTTTCCCTAAATACTGCGAGAGAACTATCGCCGAACATCTTCCTAGCTTTGTCACGAAAGACGTCGCGTTGTTTATCAACATCCAACAGGCCAAATGAATTTGGCAAACCAAACGCCGTCTCAAAGATTTTCCGTAGCGGCGGATTTCCCATTACTTTGAACCAGGCTGAATCGTCAGCGCTATCTGAATTTGAAAATTCGCCAATTTCACGAACAAAAACCATTGCCAAGCGCATGGACTCGTCGCTTTCACCCACTGCAACTTCAAATTTTTGAACTTTATAAGGGTCTATAATGCTCTTCGCAAAATCTGATCGCGCGACACGGGCTCCAAACAAATTTCCATACCCGAATGCCTTCGAGAGTTCCTGATACCGCTTATCCACCATCCGGTTTGCAAAAGAATCGTCCGCGTCTGTCCCTTCAACCAGCGCCTTTAACACGTACGCGCGCTTATCAAGATCGTCTTCCAAGCCAAAAGCGCCAAGTGCGACCTTCAACAAACGTCGGTCATTAACAAGATCCTCAGCTGTGGTCGCCTTACTGATATTTTCTTTGAAATACTCCAGATCACGCAATAACTCGGGAGACTTTTCAAAAGCCACGCGTTGTGTTTCCGCCGTTCGATCAAGAAATCGCCAGCCGACATAGCCGGTTTGAGGGACTATTGGCTGAAAACCAATCATAATGCCCGCTCCATCAACCTTTGTTCACGAGCCAATAGTCCGCGCAGGGCTTTCAAGGCTGGATACGTTTTGTTGTTCACAACGCTCTCTGTGGCCAAATCAAGCCGCATTCTACTGTCTGGGTCAGTAAAAACCTGACTTAGTTGTTCGATACCACTTAACAGTTGGCCACGGCCTTTAACTGGGTCGGCCTCGCCTGCCAATACCATCTGCGCAATATAGCAAACTCGCTTTACGGGTGTGTTGGCCTGGGCGGGGTGGATCGCATCGCGTAATCGCAACACATTTGCATCTGGAGTAAGGACGTTCAGTTTAGCACGCCGATCCCCGTTTTCGACAACCACACCGTTAATCAAAATCCGCTCCGCAGGGCGAAGTTTAAGGACTAGCCCACTCATGGCGCTGTACCACTTGCGCGCAGTCCGCGCATAACAGTAGTGTTGATTTCAACCAAAGCATCAACCGTCGCTTCTTTTGCCAACACTTTTCGGCTATGGTTTTCGGTAAATTCAGCCAAATAAAATATCTGGGCACGAAGCTGGGCAGGCAGGCCGTTTTCCTTATCCACAACATCGGATGCGAGTATCGTCCAAAGTCGCCGATTATCATGGATTGCTTCTGCCAAATCTATAAAACTTGCAAGGTCACCCGTTGATACCTTGGTTAATCGATGCGTGATTTGAGCGAAAATTTGATATTCCGTACTACGCTCGGTTTTAATCGGTGCCGAAGCATCCGAGTATGCGGAACGCGCAAGAGCTGCGATGTTCATTCAGAATTCTCCTGTTACGACCCGATTTTCAATCGGGATAGGGATGCAGTGAATAATTCGGGCGAGACTAGCCCGCCCGAATCTATTGCATTACCTGAACAACGACAGGATGGACTGAGCGCCCTGATTTGCGATCGACAGCGACTGAACACCCAGCTGCTGCTGAACCTGAAGGGCCTGAAGGCGAGCAGAAGCTTCCTCCATGTCCGCATCAACAAGTGCGCCAATGCCGGACTTCATTGCGTCCGTTAGTTTGGAAACAAAGTTACCTTGATCTTCAACACGCTTCTGTGATGCACCCAGCGCAGCCGTGCCATCAACAGCAGTTTGAATAAGCGTTTCAATTTCTGCCAACGAAGTATCCGCCGCAGCGGCACCGGAGACATCAACTGCTGTGAGATCAAGATCAGTTTCAAAATCCACCGAAGCAACGGTGATATTGCTGGCTGTAACTGTACCACCGGAATCCCGGTCCAGAGACGAAAGAATAGTGACATCACCACCCGCAGCGTCAAGCAAGTTGGCGCCGTTGAATTGCGACGCCGCAATGACCGACGTGATCTGGTTTTTCAATTCGTCAACGTCCGCTGTAATTTTCGCATGGTCAACGTTTTCACCAGTCGCTGCAACGACTTTCTCTTTCATCTGCGTCAACAGATCCGTGATCTGCTCGGCACCAGCCGATGCAACGGCAACCGTAGCTTGCCCCAAAGACAGGGAATCGCTGATCGCGTTAAAGCCGCTCACGTCGGATTCCATCACTTTGGAAATCGCCCAAACTGCCGAGTTGTCCTTGGCAGTAGCAACCGATTTACCAGTCGCGATTTCGCTTTGGGTTTGCCCCAGATTGGAGTTGATGCTCTTCAAAGTTTGAAGGGCTACCATGGCGCTGTTGTTAGTTAGAATACTAGACATATTATATTTCCTTCGGCGTGCGGCGCATTCGACGCCGCAATTAATGTTACGTCACATTTCGTGACAAGAAATCGCCGTTCTGACGTGTGCGGTATTTGTTTTGATCACCGCGCCAACCATTTTTGGTTGCAAGCTCAATCTGCACGCATATTCGATAACAGAGTCTTAACGCCCACCAATCAAATACATAAAATTGTCTGTACCTAGACCGTTCGGTCCTTAAGGTCACGCTGCTGTGGTGTTTCCAAACGCGCACCAGAATCTGTATATGTACCCATGGTTGTAGCGGCCTTATGTTGCTCGGACAGCGCCGTTTTAGCGGCTTGCATGCCGGATAGGCTGGCTTTTAACAGGGCTTGGTTGCGGTCGGCCTCTTGGCGAATCGCCATTAAATCGGCCTCGGCCAGCAGAATTTTTCCGCTCCTTAAACCTTCTACAAGTTTATCACGCCGCACCGCGACGCGGTTCAAATCGGTAAGCGGCCCTTTCAGGATAATTTTACGCTCCTCAACCAGCAATTTCAAAATTGTCCGTATCCGACCGCGTTTTGTAAGGGAATCAAGCATCGTCCGCCCTCCGCATCATCGAATCTATGATCTGTTCAGCCAATCCAATACCGCCACTTTCTGCCATTAAGGTCGCCTGTTCGCGGACCAACAAGCTTGCGAACGCATCTTCGCCTTTGCCTCCGCCGAACGCGTTTCGTGATTCGCCGTGGCCAGCGTATTTCAACATTTCGGTTAGAAAACTTGCCTCCAACGCAACGGCCACTTCTTTGAATTTTTCGCGCCCGGCATCCGGTTCGACTTGACTTAAAATTGGGTTTGCTGGTGATATTTCCATCATAATGCCTCTAAATAATTACGGTGCGATCAGTATTCTTCGAAGGCGGTAAAGAAATAGTAACTAATCTAGGAGAAAACCAAGACAACGGATCGAAAGGAACAGATTCATGCCGATCAGAATGATGGAAACCCCTCCCCAAACGCCAAGCGGGGTTGTAAAGATTAGCGTCGGTGTCGAAGATATCATCGCCGAAACCAGCTTCGATGCCGCATTGGAGTTGGTCGAGGGAACCTCTGTAAAGGTGCCCCCCGAATCACCGGACTTTACGCCAATCGGGCACATTCTTCGTGAAATTATACCGCTGAAGGTTCGAATTGAAGAGGCGCCTGTTGAGCAGCCTGATATAGAAGTCAAACCGCCTGCCATCCATTCCGCACTTGCCGAGGCTGTGCCGGATGTTCCGCAGCAAGCGTTAATTGCGCGGAGTATTTTACCCACAAAACCCTCCCCAACCGATGGGAGTGAAAGTACGCCCCCAAAGGCGGAGGCCAACCCTTTGGCTTCTGTCGTTAATGCTGAAATTCCGGAACGTGCATCGGTTCGAAATATCACCGAGAAGCCTTCAATTCCGGAAAATCCTGTCACGCCGATAATTCAAAGCAATGCGCCACGACCGGAGATACGCACCGACCCTGCGCCAGAAGCCCAGGCCACCCCCAAACACGCTTTGGATCCATCCCAAAGTAATACCCGGCAAAGTATCATGCCCGCACCTCCAAGCGCAGAACCGACAATCGCGACGGATACGTCAAACAATGCATCGCCTGAAGTAAAACCCCAGACAACTGCGGAACCTCATCGTGAATTTGGTGACTTCGGGGCGGGGATTTCCGAAAAACCGCAACCGCTTCGCCCTTTACCAGCCGCCACGCCAGCAGTTCCGTCCAACGCGAATGGGTTGCATCCACCCGAAACCAAAATCCTTTCCCAAATCTCGTCCGCTATTTCGAACACGTCAAAAGATACGGTCGAGATAAGGTTGGACCCTCCTGAACTCGGGCGTGTGATAATTTCTATAACGCAAAACGATTCTGGCCTTGCCGCAACGGTTACCAGTGAAAAAGCCGAAGTGGCCGATCTGCTGCGTCGACATGCTGAACTCCTGTCTCGTGAGTTGTCCAAGTCCGGATTTGGCGAACCGTCTCTGGAGTTTTCACATAAAGGCCAACAAGACGGTCGTCCGAACCTTAAAGAGGACGCGGGGTATTTTTCAGCCACTACCCCCGAAGATAATGAGGTGGTTTCAACGATTGAAACGATCCTACAGTCCCAATCCGGCAGCCTTGATATCCGTCTCTAGAAAAGGGAAAACCTCATGCAAACCTCTGACATTTCGGCCGCTTCGCAAAGCAACACTTCACCCGCGTCTTCGCAAGAGGCAACTGCCTCCAGCGATTCCGATTTCAATACGTTTTTAACATTGCTAACAGCACAAATGCGAAATCAGGATCCAATGAAACCAATGGATTCAACCGAATTCGTCGCCCAGTTGGCCAGCTTTTCCGCAGTGGAACAACAGATCGAGACCAACAACAAACTTAGCGAGCTGCTCGGCATGTTTACCGACGGCCCTACCGCAAGCTTAACCGAATGGCTCGGCAAAGAAGTACGCCGAGAGGGCAGCACCAGCTTTGATGGTCAGCCTGTCGAAGTCGGCGTATCAGTACACCCGTCTGCTGATACAGCGCGCCTTGTGGTTCGCGACACCAACGCCGAAATCATCTATGCGCTGCAAATCGACCCGAGTGTCGAGACGGTTAGTTGGGACGGCACCACACAAAATTCGGGAACTGCACCCGCTGGACGTTACAGCTTCGAGGTGGAAAGTTACGTGGACGGCGATCTGCTAGCAGGCAAATCCGGGTCGGTTTTCGACCTGGTGACCGAGGTGCGCCTGGACCATGGCAACCCTCTGCTGATATTTGAAGATGGGGCAACGCTTCAGGCGGAAACCGCGACTGCAATACGAATGCCGCAAATTTAAGGGCAAATTTTTACTACCCTCATCTGCATCATCTGATACCCTGATTTCAAACTGATAATCAAAGGGGTTACGATGAAATACATTCTCGCCATCGATCAAGGGACAACCTCCAGCCGCGCGATCCTCTTTGACGAAGGAATGCACGTTACAGCCACCGCGCAAAAAGAGTTCGCGCAGCATTTCCCTGCCTCTGGTTGGGTGGAGCATGAACCGGATGAAATCTGGTCAACCACCATCAATATGTGCCGCGAAGTCATGAAGAAAGCCGATGTCGAAGCGCAAGACATCGCGTCCATCGGTATAACCAACCAACGCGAAACGACCATCGTTTGGGATAAAACAACCGGCCAGCCCGTGTATAATGCCATTGTGTGGCAGGATCGGCGCACCTCGGAAATCTGCAAATCCTTGAAATCCGACGGGTTGGAGCCGATGATAACCGAGAAAACCGGCCTACTTCTGGACCCGTATTTTTCTGCCACCAAGATCAAATGGATTTTGGACAATGTTGAAGGCGCACGCGCCAAGGCCATTAACGGGGATTTGTTGTTCGGCACCGTGGATTGCTTTTTGTTGTGGAAGTTAACAGACGGCAAAACCCATGCAACCGATGCAACCAACGCTGCGCGTACAATGGTGTACGATATTCGAAACGGGAAATGGGATGCTGAAATTTGTCGAATTCTGGACATCCCGATGAATATATTTCCAGAAGTTCGTGATTGTGCTTCGGACTTTGGCATCACGAGTCCCGGCCTGCTTGGCGCGAACATTCCCATTCACGGTATCGCCGGGGACCAGCAAGCCGCCACCATCGGGCAAGCCTGTTTCAGCCCGGGGATGATGAAATCGACTTACGGTACGGGATGTTTTGCCCTGTTGAATACCGGCCCCCAGTTAGTGACTTCACGTAACCGCCTGCTGGGAACAATCGCATACCAACTGAACGGACAGACCACTTACGCGTTGGAGGGATCAATTTTCGTAGCTGGCGCGGTTGTGCAATGGCTGCGTGATGGTCTCGGAATCGTCGGCCACGCCAGCGAAACCCAAAAAATGGCCGAGGCAGCGGGCGATGACCAGAATATTTACATGGTTCCGGCCTTCACCGGTCTTGGCGCACCTTATTGGGATGCCGAATGTCGCGGGGCAATTTTCGGACTTACCCGAAGCACCAACCAAAACGATTTCGCACGTGCCGCGCTTGAAAGCGTCGGCTACCAAACCCGCGATTTACTAGAGGCTATGCAAGATGACTGGTCCGGTAGCAGCAAAGGTATTCTTCGCGTTGATGGCGGCATGAGTGCCAATGATTGGGCCATGCAGTTTTTGTCGGATATTCTGGGTACGCCGGTAGATCGACCAAACATTCTTGAAACAACGGCACTAGGTGCGGCCTGGCTGGCCGGAATGCATATCGGGATGTACCCAGATCAATCCGGCTTTGCCGACAATTGGAGTCTGGAACGCCGGTTCACCCCTTCGATGTACGCTGAAAAACGTGACCAGAAATATGCTGGCTGGAAAGATGCCGTCAGTCGCTGCCTAACAGACCGTTAGCCATCCCGATCAAACCGCCGATAGCTTCAACGGCTTTTGCGCCTTGAAAGATACCGTAAACGGGTCACCCTCGGCATCATACGTCCACGAATTTCGGCCATCAGGCTGCACAATCAGCGATTCAAGCAAGGTTCCAGCTACATTTTTCCGCTCCCTGTCTACTTGATCCACATCGGATACCTGACATGACAGGTTGGTGTATTTCCCTTCGGTCACCGATATCAGCGTAATTTTCCCGCCTTTTCGGCAACTATTGGCCGCTGATATCGTCAAATACCACAAAATTCGGCGCGTTTTGACCATGTCCTCCTGATTCACACGATTCGAGTCAAAACCCGTATGATCCAGCGATATCTCGCGTTGCCGAAGCATATTCTCAAGATTGGCGAAATGTAGCGGATCGGGTAGCGCATCTACGCTGGGAAGAACCCCTCCATCAATCTTGGGGGTGGCCTTGAAAACCACCAATGTTGACCTGTCCGGTAGGGTCGAAATGACTGCCAGAATTTTTGTGTTATCCTTTGCCGTCAATAATTGTTCCCACGGCGCAGGGTGATTAGGCGCAGAAACGTAGGCCTTCAACTTTGGCCAAAAACCCGTTGTATCGGTGACCACCAATTTGCATTCGGGCCGGTCAGGAACTCCGCCGGTATCCAAAATTTCGCGAAGCTCCACCCCGAATAAATCGTCTAGCGCAACATTGGTGAACGTAACTTCCCCCGAAATGCTTACCACAGCGACCGCATCCGACAATCCATTCAAAATACTTTGGTTCAGCGACACCTCCGATCTGTGTTGCCGCTCTATGGCAATTTGCGCCGAGATATCTTCAAACAGGAACGCAACCGCGCCCTTTGGGTGTGGTTGCCCGGTGACACGAAAAATCCGCCCGTCTGGCAACACCCATTCATCATCATAGATTTTCTGTTGCCCTGTGTCCTTCAAATCGGTCAACAAACGCCGCCATTCCAGAAAATTTCTCTTCTCCGGTAGGTGCCGTTTTTCACGAAGCATACTGATGAAATCCGCGATGCTCGGGCGTTTGGCAAGCCAAGCCGGATCCAGATCCAGAAGGTCCGAGAGCGCAGGGTTAAACAGATACAACGACTTGTCCGCATCAAAAATCGCCAGTCCGCCAGATAGATGGGCGAATGTCGTAGACAAGGCCTCCGTTAGGCGATTCAATGTATCCTTTGAGGCCGCAACCTCGCTTTCCAACTCGAACAAGCGGGTTGTGTTGACCTTGTCCAATTCAAGCCCTTCGGAAGGTTCGGCGGCAGGCGTTTCGACGACTACAGAGCGCGGGGTCCTGACGATGTTTAGCACAGCTGTGACCAAAAAGCCGAACAGAAAAAGAAGGGTGGAAACGGTCAGGGTCGTATAAATATTCGGGCCCAACGCGCCATCAGCCCAAGTACCAAACCCCTCACGAATCATATCCATTGCAGTCATAGTTTCCTCCTGTTCAGGAAGAAATCTTAGGGCACTTGTGTTAACGAGCATTTAACAAAAATCATTGCTATCTTATTAATATGTATTAATAAAATATTAATACACTCGTATTTATTTCCGATATTCGTTAAGAGTTTCGGGTTCAGGCAGCAGGTCTGCCATTGAAACAGAAACCGGCCCTTGCTGCACAATTCGGCAATGCTTACGCCCCAAAGCACGCGGGTGCGAAACGCCGCAGGAATGGGCGATCAGGTTAGTGCCATAGTTAATTTTTCCGACGAAATTTTTCACACGCACGGATTTTTCCGCAGGGTTTAGGCCATTTTGAAGGCTGGCTTTATGCGTTGTAATCCCCGTAGGGCAGGTGTTTTTGTTGCACTTCAACGCCTGAATACAACCTAGCGCAAACATGAAACCTCGTGCTGACGTCACAAAATCTGTGCCCGCACAATAAGCCCACGCAACTTCGGCCGGGGTTATTAGTTTACCCGATGTGATCACCTTTATCCGGTCGCGCAAGCCATATTTGATCAGGGCATCCACGACGATTGGCAAGGATTCCTTAACCGTTAAGCCAACACTATCCATCAAAGGCATCGGGGCCGCACCTGTACCACCATCGCCACCGTCGATAGTGATGAAATCAGGGGCGCTTTCGATTCCCCGAATATGGATTTCTTTGCACATATCTTCGATCCAGCCATAGCCGCCGATCACAGCCTTGAACCCTACGGGCAGGCCTGTGATATCGCGGGTGTGGGCGATGAAATCCAACAATTGTCCGATACTGTCAATTTCAGGATGGCGGTTGGGGGAAATAGAGGCCTCCGCCGCTGGAATACCGCGTATCGTCGCGATCTCGGGTGTGACTTTGGCCGCTGGCAGAATGCCGCCCTTGCCGGGTTTGGCGCCTTGGCTCATTTTCAACTCGATCATCTTGACTTGCGCGTGCGCGGCCACTTCGCACAACTTATCATCATCCAGCCCGCCATCAGCATTTCGCACGCCGTATTTGGCAGTACCCATCTGGAAAACGATGTCGCATCCACCTTCCAGATGAAAAGGCGACAACCCGCCCTCGCCCGTGTTCATCCAGCATCCGGCCTGCTTTGCGCCTGCGGAAAGTGCGCGCACTGCCGGTTTGGAAATCGCGCCGAAGCTCATGCCTGAAATGTTGATCAGGGACTTCGCTGTATAGGGTTCACGGGCATAAGGGCCGATCACGACGGCGGGGGCTTCCTTGGCGTCTTCGTCAAGCACCGGGAACGGGCAATTCACGAAAAGCGGCGTGCCGGGTTGGGTTAAAACCTTGCTTGATCCAAACGCGACGGTGTTGTCTTTGCCTTCTGAAGATCTTTCAACCCAGTCACGTTCCGCCCGGTTAAAGGGCATTTCCTCGCGATCCATGGCGAAGAAATACTGGCGGAAGAATTCCCCCAAACTGCTGAACAAATACCGGAACCGCCCAAGCACCGGAAAGTTGTGCCGTACCGCGTCTTTGCTTTGGCGCACATCAATTATGTAAAAGACGACAAGAGTTACAGCCGCAATCCCGATGGCCAGTACGAACAAAACCGCGAGCATGTCCGACACAGGAAACAGGGCATTTAGTAAGGATTCCATAACGGCATCTTTCAAATTGATTAACAGTGCACCCACCAGAATACAGATGCCTTCAAAGTTAGGCTAAATACCTTGTCGAGTCGCCGGTCAACGAAGCGGCATCACGAAGATTTCAATGGCTTAATCAATAATTAGCAATGTCGCCGCAACACCCAGCGCCACGCCGCATAGCGCCCAAATCCATGAGCCTGATTTAGGGGTAGGTTCGGGGGTATTGTTAAGGTTTATTAACGCCGCTTCGGCCAAAGCTGGCAAACGTGGACCAAACCGGGCAAGGACTTTCGCGGTCGCTGCCAGATCGCGGGCGACGGCTTTGGGGCCGAGGCTATCAAGGATATACCGCTCGATCACAACGCCGGATGTATCCCACATGTTCAAGTTGGAATCAAAAGTGCGTGTGACCCCTTCGACAACAACCATAGTGCGTTGAAGCAGGATCAGCTCGGTTCTGGTTTGCATCCCGAAACGCGCTGTCACATCGAACAAGTGCTGGAGCAACCGCGCCATGGAAACCTTCGACGCATCATGATCGAAAATCGGTTCACCCACGGCCCGAAGAGCTTGTGCAAATGCGGCGACATCTTGATCGACGGGAACATAGCCCGCCTCGAAATGCGCTTCGGCAACGCGGGTATAATCGCGGTTCAAGAACCCCATCAAAATCTCGGCGTAGACTTTGCGCGTATAGGTATCGATCCGGCCCATGATACCGAAATCAAGCGCAATCAAATCGCCGTTCGGCCCGCGCATCAGGTTACCCTGATGCATGTCGGCGTGGAAATATCCATCCCGCAACGCATGGCGTAAAAAGGTTTGCAGGATACGTGTGGCGAATTCGGTCGCGTTTTGTCCGGTTGCCAGAACGGTTTCAACGTCGCCCAGCGGAATACCCTCGACCCACTCGGTTGTCAGTACACGACGGGCGGACAAGTCCCACACCAACGTCGGCACGCGGAACCCTTCGTCATCTTTCGTGTTGGCAGCAAATTCATCAGCAGCCGAGGCCTCCATCCGCAGGTCCAACTCTCCATCCACGACGCCGGAAAAATGTTCGATAACCGCGCGGGGACGCAAGCGGCGCGCAGCGGGCGAGATGTGCTCGATAATCCACGCAGCCAAGAAGAACGCATCAACATCCTTAAGAAAAGCGCGCTCAATGCCGGGACGCAGGACTTTCACCGCTACGACCTGTCCGGTTTCGCGCACAACCGCCTTATGCACTTGCGCCAGCGAGGCGGCAGCAACAGGTTCCGAGAAACTCTCGAACACTTCGTCGATTTTGATACACAGCTCGGATTCGACTTCGGCCTTGGCGATATCTGTGTCAAAGGCAGGCAGCGCATCTTGCAAAATCCGCAATTCTCTTGCCAGTTCCATGCCGACAATATCGGGGCGTGTCGAAAGCAATTGCCCGAACTTGATATAGGCCGGACCAAGCGCCGTTAATGCGCGCAAAATCGGGGGTTGGTCAGGGTCACCGCGAAGGCCGAACCACTGAACAGGCCAACCGATAATACGTGCCGTGATACGGATCAATCGCGGCGCATCCATCGCCTCCAACGCCAAACGCATTGCACCTGTTCGCTCAAACGTGGCGCCTGTACGGATCAAGCGCCAGATATTATGTGGGCCCCTCATGTTTTCCAGCCCGAATGTAGCGCGGCAATACCCAACGAAAGGTTGCGGTATTTGACTTGGCTAAACCCGCCATCGCGGATCATCTGCGCAAACTGTTCCTGTTTCGGGAATTGCCGGATCGATTCCACCAAGTATTGATAGCTGTCGCGGTCATTCGCGATAATCTGCCCCATGGGCGGGATAATGTTGAAACTGTACCTGTCATAGGCCCACTGCATCGCAGGGTTCGGGATGCTCGAAAACTCCAACACCAAAAACCGCCCGCCGGGCTTAAGAACCCGGTAAGCTTCGTTAATGGCATCCTGAATGCGGGTGACGTTGCGAATGCCGAAACTGATGGTGTAGGCGTCAAACGTGTTATCCGCAAACGGCAGCGCCATCGCATCACCGCACACCCAGTCTAGGCTGTCTTGCAGGCTCTCGGCGTCTGCGCGCAACCGTCCCTCGTCCAGCATGGATTGTGTCATATCAAACACTGTCGCATGCCCACCGCCCGCACGTTTCAAAAACCGGAACGAGATATCCCCCGTACCACCCGCCACATCCAGCAGTTTCATGCCTTTGCGCGGGGCCAGCCAATCCATCATTGCGTCTTTCCAGATGCGATGCACGCCCATGCTCATCGCATCGTTCATAACGTCGTATTTGGAGGCAACATTGGTGAAAACACCGTGAACCATGCCTGCCTTGGCATCCTCGTCCACAGTCTTGAATCCGAAATGGGTTTTCTGGGTCATCAGCCTGATCTCTAGAGTCGCGTTGACACCAGAGTTATATGCCTTTTGACGAAGTTACAATTCCAGACCGCGGTCTTATTCGACCGCCTCGGCCCCTTTCGGGATAACAGCCCCGAACTGGCGCGTGCGGCTGCGGTAATCGGCGATAACTTCGGCGTAAACCTCAGGCGTGAATTCCGGCCAGGAATTCCCAATAAACGCCAATTCTGAATAGGCACTTTGCCATACCATGAAGTTTGAAATCCGTAGTTCGCCTGCTGTTCGAATAATCAGGTCCGGGTCGGATTGCGCCGCCGTATCCAGATGATCCGAGACCACCTGTTCGGTTATATCATCAACCGCCAATGTCCCGTTCTGCACTTTGGCAGCAAGCGTGCGCGTGGCCCTGACTAGATCGTCTCTGCCACCGTAATTTATCGCGACATTCAGCGTGATAAGGGTGTTATCCTTGGTTAACGCCTCCAGGTCCGCCATTTGAACACGCAAATCGGCAGCCAACGGTGCCGGGTCACCCAAGAAATTAACTTTGATATTTTTCTCGTTCAGTTCAACAAAGTTGTTCTGCAGATATCCACGAAACAGCTTCATTAGGCCTTCGACCTCATGGGCGGCACGTTTCCAGTTTTCAGTAGAAAATGCATAAAGGGTTAACGTGGTAACACCCAGTTCTGTACTTGCCTTAACTATGTCCTTAACGCGGCTGGCACCGCGCTTGTGCCCCACTAGGCGCGGCAAGCCTCGTTTTGTCGCCCAGCGACCATTGCCGTCCATGATTATACCAACGTGCACATCGGCTCCTTTGTCCACCTTTGGGTAAAGGGTTAATCTAATCGGGTAAAATTCTCAACCAACAATTGTAAATAGCTGACAGCATAGGATATATTCCGCCACATGTTGTTTAAATTTTCAGGGTTCTAAATGCGCGTATTAATCACAGGAGGGGCCGGATATATCGGCACCCACACTATGTTAGAGGTTCTTGGCGCTGGCCACGAGGTTTGCGTGATCGACAACTTCTCCAACAGCGCCCCCGAAGCGTTGGAGCGTGTTAAAACCCTGTCGAACCGCACCTTTACGTTCCAAAACGCCGATATGCGCGACCGCGAGGGGCTAACCCGCCACCTCAAAGACTTCAAACCCGATGCCGTGATCCATTTTGCTGGCCTAAAGGCCGTCGGTGAATCCGTCGAAAAGCCGCTGGAATACTATGAAAACAACGTCCAAGGTACGATTAACCTTTTGCAAGCGATGAAGGCTGCCGATTGTAATAACATCGTCTTCTCCTCCAGCGCGACGGTCTACGGTGACCCGGATTTCCTGCCAATAACCGAGGATCACCCGCTTCGTTCAACCAACCCTTATGGCCGCTCCAAACTGCACATCGAAGAGATGTTGCGCGATTTGGCGGCCTCCGACCCCGATTTCACCGCCGCTATCCTGCGGTATTTCAACCCTGTCGGCGCCCACGAAAGTGGCCGTATCGGCGAGGACCCAAGTGGCATTCCCAACAATCTGATGCCCATGATTGCACAAGTCGCTGTCGGGCGACGCGATCAGGTCAAGGTTTTTGGCAACGACTATGACACCCCCGACGGCACCGGCGTTCGCGACTATATTCACGTGGTTGATCTGGCCAAAGCGCATGTCGCGGCCCTTGACTGGACGCAATCACACCAAGGCGCGCGGGCGTTCAACCTCGGCGTTGGGCAAGGGGTTTCTGTCATGGAAATGATTGATGCTTTTGCCACGGCAAGTGGCCGGGAAATCCCGTTCCAGAACGACCCGCGCCGTAAAGGCGACATCGCGACATGCTATGCCGACCCCGCCCGAGCCGAGGCCGAACTTGGCTGGAAAGCCCACATCGGTTTAGCCGAAATGTGCGGGTCTTGTTGGCATTGGCAAGACACAAACCCCAACGGGTATAAAACAAAGGTTTGACGCTTAGACTAAAGGGTAGTTAAGAGTTACTTGTCACTTAGGGGCTGAAAACAGTTAGACCTAATACATCCCGCGCCTCTTCACACATGCAGAATCGCGATACTAACCTGAAAGCCGAAATATGACCGTCAGAACCAGAAAACCCGCTGCTGAACGCAAAAAAGAGATTGTCGATACCGCGATCCTTTTGGCTGCCGAATGTGGCCCTGACCGTCTAACGACCGAAAGTCTGGCCAAGGAAATCGGCATCTCGCAACCCGCGATTTTCCGTCATTTTCCCGCCAAATCAGATATTTGGGAGGCTGTAGGCGATCGCATCTGCACCCTGATGAGCGAAAGCGGCCAATTGATCGAAGCGACCGGACCGACAGACCGTCTGCGTAAAATTGTAGCCGCACAGCTTGCGTTCATCGAATCCACGCCTGCCGTCCCCGCCATTCTGTTTTCCCGTGAATTGCATTCAGAAAACGAGAAATTGCGGGCATTCTTCGCTGGCCTAATGGCCCAACGCCATCAAAGGCTCGTCAAGCTATTCGAAAACGGCATTAAATCCGGTGAATTCAACAAGAGCATGAATCCAGACGACGCCGCTTATGTGGTGCTGGCATTAATCCAGGGCCTGGCCATGCGCTGGTCGTTGAATAACCGCAACTTCGATCTTGTCGAAGCAGGCAGCAACATGCTGGATGTGCAACTAAGCGGGTTCTCCAGCCGCTAAGCCACCAGCGCGACGATATCCAACATTATACGGTTCAGATCGAAATCCTTCGGCGTATAAATCCGTGCGATGCCCATATCCATCAGCGCGGCACAATCCTCGTCAGGGATAATCCCGCCAAGAATCACCGGAATATCAAGCCCGGCGCCCTGCATCCGTTCCATCACCTCGGCTATCAACGGCAGATGCGAGCCCGACAGAATCGACAAACCGACAACATGCACCTTTTCGTTTATGGCGGCCTCGACAATCGCTTCGGGCGTCATGCGGATGCCCTCGTAGGTTACCTTCATCCCGCAATCCCGCGCACGAACCGCAATCTGTTCCGCACCGTTGGAATGCCCGTCCAACCCCGGTTTACCCACAAGCAAACGAATTGGCGAACCCAGCTCAGCCGCCACGCGGCTCACTTCGGCCTGCACATCCTCCAGCCCTTCGGTGGAATTCGACATGGCCGAGCTAACCCCCGTCGGCGCACGATACTCCCCGAACTCGCCACGCATCGCCATGCCCCACTCGCCGGTGGTCACGCCAGCCTTTGCCGCCGCGATCGAGGCTGGCATAATGTTCACCCCGTCCCGCGCATCGCTACGCAATTGATCGAGCGCGGCCTTCACAGCCTCATCATCGCGCCCGTCACGCCATGCATTCAGGCTATCAATCTGTTCCTGCTCAACCTTCGGATCAACCACCATGATCCCACCCTCACCGGATGTCAGCGGGCTTTCCTCGCCGTTCTGGAATTTGTTAACCCCGACAACCATGGTTTCCCCAGCCTCGATCCGCCCGATACGGGCCGAATTGGACATAACCAATTGCGTTTTCATATATTCAATCGCTGAAACCGCGCCGCCCATCTGATCGATATGCTCAATTTCCGCCCGCGCACCAGCTTTCAGCTCTTCGACCTTGCGATCAACGGCAGGGTTTTCGTCAAACAGATCATCGAACTCCAACAGGTCGGTTTCATACGCCATGATCTGCTGCATCCTTAGCGACCACTGCTGGTCCCAAGGCCGCGGCAAGCCTAACGCCTCGTTCCACGCTGGCAACTGCACCGCCCGCGCTCGTGCCTTTTTCGAAAGGGTCACGGCCAGCATTTCAATCAAGATACGGTAAACGTTATTTTCCGGTTGCTGTTCTGTCAAACCAAGGCTGTTAACCTGTACGCCGTACCGGAACCGCCGTTGTTTGGCGTCACTCACGCCGTAACGATCGCGGCAAATTTCGTCCCACAAATCCACGAACGCCCGCATCTTGCACATCTCGGTTACAAACCGGATGCCTGCGTTTACAAAGAAACTGATCCGCGCAACCACCTTCGGGAAATCTTCCGCCGGAACCTGCCCGCGCACCTGATCCAGAACGGCAATCGCGGTGGTCAGCGCAAATGCCAACTCCTGTTCCGGAGTCGCGCCCGCCTCTTGCAAATGATATGAACACACATTCATCGGGTTCCATTTCGGCACAGACGTATAACAATACTCGGCAACGTCGCCGATCAGTTTCAGGCTGGCCTCGGGCGGGAAAACATATGTTCCACGGCTAAGATATTCCTTAATAATATCGTTCTGAACTGTCCCTTGAAGGCCCGTAATATCCGCCCCTTGTTCCTCGGCTACAGCGATATACAGCGCCAGCATCCAAGCCGCAGTGGCGTTGATTGTCATCGACGTGTTCATCTGCTCCAGCGGAATATCCGCAAACAGCGCCCGCATGTCACCCAGATGGCTGACCGGCACACCAACCTTGCCAACCTCGCCTCGCGCCAAGATGTGATCGCTGTCATATCCTGTCTGCGTTGGCAAATCGAACGCAACTGAAAGCCCCGTCTGGCCTTTCGCCAGATTGGAACGATAAAGCGCATTCGATGCCACCGCTGTCGAGTGCCCGGCATAAGTGCGGAACAGCCACGGCCGATCTTTGGTTGCTTGCGTCACGTGCGACTCCAATTCTATATTGCGTTGCAGCATAGATTTACAAAGCTAAGATAATTACGCAAGAGGAAAGTTTGTCGGAACATTCTTTCACTGTGGATTTTCCAAAATAAAAGGCGACCCGAAGGCCGCCCTTTTATTCGTACTAAAAATTGATTTTTAGTTATAAGTGAACGTCGGGATTTCACAGACGTTAATGCCGTTGCTGACCACCTCGTCGCCATCGCTAAAAACAGCTTTGAAGTCGAATAGGCAATATCCGGTACCATCGTCAAAATTGATGTTAATAGAATCATAACCACCTAGAACATCGTAACCCAGAATGTCTTCTTCCCAACTTGTCGAGCCTTTGTTGGAACCATAAAATTCCACCATCACATAGCCGGTCTGGTTAACAATTGTTACAACCCGGTTCAACGCCGCCGCAGGAAGCGCAAATGTTGCTGACAAAATGCCTGCCGCCGTAATTGCCGTTAATACTTGTTTAATACGCATCAAATTATCCTCTAGCTCTACTATTTATTGTCACACAAAACCAAGGCACTCGTATTTTGATTCTATGGTCAAATTCATAGTCCCTATTTTTTATGTCATAAATATGACGGCAGCCGTCATAAAGGTAGGGCAACGCTATCGCGCATCATTTAGTCAGGTCAGCTAACTATCGCCAAAATACAGCAATATAAATACAAGAATATCACATCAAATGTAACAATATGTCCGCTGCACCGCACAATTTAATTGTTGTGGAGCCTCTGTTTTCATGTAATGACGTATATACGCGCGACAGCGCAACTATATTACAACGCCAACATATGAGGCCCATTATGTCCACCGCTGCACTCAAAGATCTATACGAAGTCGGGCAAATTCCACCGCTTGGCCATGTCCCCAAACAAATGTACGGCTGGGCCATTCGTCGCGAACGCCATGGCGAGCCTGACAAAGCCATGCAGTTAGAGGTCATCGACACGCCTGAAATCGACAGCCACGAAGTCCTGATCCTGGTAATGGCTGCCGGCGTTAACTATAACGGTGTGTGGGCCGGCCTCGGCACGCCGATATCCCCCTTCGACGTACACGGCGCTGATTACCACATCGCAGGGTCCGACGCCTCCGGCATCATCTGGAAAGTCGGCGATAAAGTTAAACGCTGGAAAGTTGGCGACGAGGTCGTGGTTCACTGCAACCAAGACGACGGCGACGACGAAGAATGCAACGGCGGCGACCCGATGTTCTCGTCCAGCCAACGCATCTGGGGTTATGAAACACCGGACGGATCCTTCGCCCAGTTCACGCGCGTGCAAGCCCAACAGTTAATGCACCGCCCACAACACCTGACTTGGGAAGAAAGC
>Ga0209121_10002547_pt1 | contig 18395 bp, 14 predicted proteins | sample Cruoilmetagenom3_FD_187292 | JGI IMG/M metagenome (GOLD analysis project Ga0209121, IMG submission 187292) | Oil polluted marine microbial communities from Coal Oil Point, Santa Barbara, California, USA - Sample 3 (SPAdes) (version 2) | ecosystem: Environmental > Aquatic > Marine > Oil seeps ... | reverse complement strand
TGTCTATCGCCTTCAATGTCACCTCGGGACCGATGCCCGATGGGTCGCCTGTAGTTATACCTATCATAACGAGAAAAGAATTGGACGCAGATGCACGCACCTGCCTGCCGGTAGGCAGGGATTGACATAGGTAAAGATACCGTAATTAAGTCATTAGGTAACCAGGTAATTTAATGAACCAATGACTAATGGACTGATGTAAACACCACCGCCTTAATCTCCGTATATTCCTCTACCGCAAACTTCGGTCCCTCCCTGCCTATCCCGCTCTTCTTCACTCCACCGTACGGCATCGGGTCAGCCCTGTAGGTTGGAACATCTCCGACTACGACACCCCCGACCTCGAAGCCCTCTATTGCCCTCATCGCCACATCGAGGTCGTTTGTGAATATCCCCGCCTGAAGTCCATATTTTGTCCTGTTGACCTTACAGATCGCATCATCGATACCGCTGAATTTATTTACCACGACCACGGGACCGAACAGCTCCTCACTCATAACCTTTGATGATTCATCCGCAGCTGCTATGACGGCGGGCTCGAGTAATGTATCTCCAATGGGGTTGCCTCCACAGAGCACTTCTGCCCCATCTTTCTTCGCCTCCTCTATCCACGAGAGCACCCTTTCCCTCGCCTCCTTCGTGATCATGGGACCGACATCCGTGTCCCCATCCATCTGGTCACCCATCCTCAATCTTTTCACCTTTGGTATAAATACTGCAAGAAATTCATCCATTGCATCTTCCTCAACGAACACTCTCTGGACCGAGATACATACCTGTCCCGCAAGTGCATATCCTCCCTTCACAATTCTCTCCGCCGCCATTTCCATATCGGCATCTCCCATAACTACACAGGCGGAATTTGACCCCGCCTCAAGAAGCAGCCTTTTCATACCCGCAACTCTTGTTATCCTCTCCGCCACTGCAAGGCTACCTGTGAAGGATATAACCCTTATATCCCCGTGTGATACAATATATTCACCAATCTCCCCTCCAGAACCAACCACAACTGAGAGCACATCGGGGGGAAGCCCTGCCTCAACAAGAGATTCTCTCAGAAGCATCGCGGTAAGTGGAGTTTTTGTGGAGGGTTTCAGGATAACCGCATTTCCCGCTGCGAGTGCCGGTCCCACTTTGTGGGCAACGAGATTCAAAGGAAAGTTGAAGGGTGTTATCGCCCCCACGAGCCCAACAGGAACCCTTATAAAAAATCCCCTTCGACCCTCTCCAGATGGAATACTATCATAGGGAATGGTCTCTCCCTTAATTCTCTTTGCCTCCTCTCCCGATAGAAGTATTGTCTGGGTTGCCCTGTCCACTTCACCCTTTGCCTCTCCCATCGTCTTTCCGGATTCGAGGGCGATCGTCTCTGCGAATTTCTCCCCGCGCTCCAATATGATGTCGGCTGTCTTTTTCAGTATCTCATACCTCTTATACGAGGAAAGTTTCCCGTATCTTTCTTGTCCCTTACGCAACCTCTCTATCTCCCCGTCCACATCCTCCCTTGAACTACCGACAACCTCGCCAACAACCGAGCCATTGTAGGGATTCTTTACAGGAATTTTCATATTCTTCCACTTTTAACCACTGATTGCACAGATTTTCACAGATTAAAAGTTTTTTTATCCGTGAAATCTGTGGCTTGTTTTAAACTTCTCTTTCATTTTGATTTTTGAATTTTAATATTTGATATTATCTTTACGAGTTCCTCCTCCAAGATGGTTTTGACACCGAGTTTCTTCGCACTCTCGTATTTTGAGCCCGGGGATTCCCCGACCACCACGAAGTCGGTTTTCCCCGATACGGACGATGATACCCTTCCACCGAGATCTTCAATCAGTCTCGTCGCCTCCTCCCTCGTATATCTCGAGAGCATACCTGTTAAGACGAATGTCCTACCGAGGAGTGGTTTCGGCGTTTTTCTCTCCTTCTTGCCCATGTTTACCCCCGCCTCTCTCAACACCTTTATTATCGTTCTGTTCTCGCGGTCGGAGAAGAAGTCTGTGATTGATTCCGCGGCGGCGGGACCTATCTCGGGTATCTGAATGAGCTCCTCATATCCCGCATTTTTCAGTCTCTTCATCGTGTGAAAGTGTGATGCGAGGAGTTTTGCCGTGTGAGAGCCAACCTCCCTTATTCCCAAAGCAAATACAACCCTGTCAAAACTTCTCCCCTTTGATTCCTCAATGGCATTCAAGAGGTTGTTAACGGACTTCTCCGCCATCCTCTCAAGGTCTCGAAGGTCATCATCCTTTAGAGAGTATATATCTGCGTAGTTCTTCACCAATCCCTCATCTACGAGCGTATTCACGAGTTTTTCGCCGAGACCCTCTATATCCATCGCGTTCCTTGCGGCGAAGTGTATTATCCTGCCCTTTACCTGTGCCGGACATCCCGCATTTATGCATCTGTATGCAACCTCTCCCTCGCACCGTACAATTTTTGAACCACAGGAGGGACATCTCTCAGGCATCTCAAATACTCTCTCCTCTCCCGTCCTTGCCTCGGGAATGCTCTTTACGACCTCCGGTATTACCTCCCCTCCCTTCTCAATAAATACCTTATCACCTATTCTTATATCTTTCCTTGCAATCTCATCGGCATTGTGAAGTGTTGCCCTCGATATTGTGGAGCCCGACAGAAAAACGGGCTCAAGTACGGCAACGGGTGTAATTATCCCCGTTCTTCCAACCTGCGGCACTATATCAACAACCCTTGTCGTCGCCTGTTCTGCGGGATATTTGTATGCGATTGCCCATCTCGGGCTCTTGTCTGTACTGCCGAGTCCACGCTGACGGCTGAATTTATCAACCTTCATCACAATGCCGTCAACCTCGTATGGAAGGTTCTTCCGTTTATTTTCCCACTCGGCGCGGTATTTCAGTACATCATCCACCGTCTTACAGAATCGCGTATGGGAATCTGTCTTTAATCCCACCTTTCTCAGTATCTTCAGCATGGAGAAATGGCTATTAATACCATCTACCGGCGAGGGAACGGTGTGGATGATTATGTCGAGGTTCCTCTTCGCCACTTTCTTCGGGTCGAGGAGCTTGAGGCTGCCCGCGGCCGCATTTCTTGGGTTTGCAAACAGCGACAGTCCCTCCCTTTCCCTCTCCTTATTTAGCTCCACAAATGCCTCTTTTGGCATAAACACCTCTCCGCGCACCTCCAAATTCTTCAATCTTCCGTCGTCGGTGATGAGCTTCAGCGGAACGGTGCGGACAGTTTTTATATTTTGGGTGATCTCGTCCCCAACCCTTCCATTCCCCCTCGTGGATGCCCTGGTCAGGATGAAATCACTGTAAATTAAACTGACGGCGACACCATCTATCTTTAACTCAAGTGTATATGACGGTTCTTCTCCCAGTGTCTTTTTTATCCTGTTGTGGAACGAGACTATTTCTTCTTCTGAATATGTGTTGTCCAGCGAGAGCATCGGAAGGTCGTGTTCTACGGGCGGGAAGCCCTCTGCCGGCTCTCCACCCACCCTCTGTGTCGGAGAGTCGGGGGTGACGAGTCCGGGGTATTCCCTCTCGAGCTCGATCAATTCCCCCATTAGAATGTCGTATTCGTAGTCCGAGATGACGGGCTGGCTGAGCACATAGTACCTGTAGTTATGGTAGTTTATCGTCTCTCGCAATTTTTTTACTCTCTCTTCAAGCTCTTTAGAAGGCATGCAACCCCCTTCTGTGAATTGCAAGTTATGTGTTTTTCATAGTATATCACAAAAAAATTGCTTTGTCAAGTAATTTTGCACTTGACATAAGTCGGAAGGTGTGATATAATAGGTGGTAGGTATCAGGTTTTAGGTGACGGGTGTTAGATGATAGTTAATTTTCAATTGTAAATTGTAAATTGTCAATTGACCATAGGTGATAGTTAATTTTCAATTGTAAATTGTCAATTGTCAATTGACCATAGGTGATAGTTAATTTTCAATTGTAAATTGTCAATTGTCAATTGACCATAGGTGATAGTTAATCTTCAATTGTAAATCGTCAATTGTCAATTGACCAGGGGAAAGTATGATAAATATACTCACCTTTTTTCTCCTCATGCTGGCAGGGACAGATAATTATGCTATAAGCAGGGAGAGGATGGTCGAGGAACAGATCGTAAAAAGGGGGATAACCGATGAGAAGGTGCTGGATGCGATGAGGCGTGTCCCGAGGGAGGAGTTCGTACCAGATAAATACAAACCCCATGCATATATAGACTCTCCCCTCCCGATAGGTTATGAGCAGACGATATCACAGCCCTTCATCGTTGCCCTGATGACCGACTTGGTCGACCTTGAGGGAGGAGAAAGGGTATTGGAAATCGGGACGGGAAGCGGTTACGGAGCAGCTGTGCTCGCAGAGATAGCGGAAGAGGTATACACCATCGAGATACTTAAGCCACTTGCAGACAGCTCAAGGGAACGGCTTGCGAAACTCGGATACGATAATATAAAGGTACTGTGTGGAGATGGTTTCTTCGGCTGGGAGGAGCATGCCCCTTACGATGCAATAGTTGTGACCTGCGCTCCGGGCTATATCCCACAGCCCCTTGTGGACCAGTTGAAGGTGGGGGGAAAGATGGTTATACCCGTGGGAGAATCCTTCCAGGAACTCGTCCTCGTCACAAAGACGGAAGAAGGAATTAAGAAGGAAAATATTATACCCGTCAGATTTGTTCCCATGAAAGGGGAGGTGGAGAAGAGATAAGACTGAAAAGGGAGGAGGGAAGAGGAGCAAGGCTTTAAGCTTGCTACAAAGCTTATATGAGCGCTTTATATTTTTATAAAATGGAGCATAAATGAAAAGAGATATAAGCATAGCAGTTGTGTGTGGTGGTAAGTCGAGAGAGAGCGAGGTATCGAGGGTATCTGGAAAATGTGTAACGGAGGCACTTGAAAAGAATTACAAGAATGTAACCCTAATGGAACTCGATGAGTCCATAGGCAAGAATTTGTCCGCAGAAAAGGTGGATGTTGTTTTTCCCGTTCTGCACGGTGTTCCCGGAGAGGACGGAACATTTCAGGGTTTTCTCGATGTGCTCGGTTTACCGTATGTCGGCAGCGGTGTGCTGGCGAGCGCTTTTGCAATTGATAAGGTCGTTGCAAAGTCAATATTCACGAAATATGGGCTTCCAGTCGCCCCAGATGTGGTGCTTACGAAAACGGAGTGTCCATCTGTCGAGGAGGTCGTTGAGAGGATTGGAGGTGATGTTGTGGTCAAACCGGCGGGAGGGGGTTCTGCCATCGGAGTCACATTCTGCGGGGATGCGAGGGAGATCGATGTGGCTGTGGAAGAGGCATTTAACTACGGAGACAGGGTTCTCGTGGAAAAGAGGATAGAGGGAAAGGAAATTACGGTTGGCATACTTGAGAGAAATGGCGTCGAGGCATTACCGGTTATTGAGGTCCGAACACCCACAGGAAGCTGGTATGATTTCGAGCACCGATACACGCCCGGGCTCTCCGAGCATATCATTCCCGCACCCATATCGGCGGACGCCTACAAAAGGGTTCAGATTCTCGCCACAATGGCGCACAAGGTGCTCTCCTGCCGCGACCTTTCGAGGGTCGACTTCGTCCTCCCGGATCGGGGAGAACCCGTTGTTCTGGAGGTGAATACGATCCCGGGCATGACACCCACAAGTCTGTATCCCGATGCAGCACGCGCCGCTGGTATCTCATTTGAAGAACTCGTCGTATACTTTGTGGAAAGGGCGTTTGAGAGGGCAGTAAGCAGTAGGAAGTAAACAGCAAATAGTTATAGGTAATCGGTGATCGGTAAGTTTATTTTCCCCCTTCGGGTAAATATTTGACTTCTAAATAAGGTATCAGATTCCCCTTCTCAACTTGTGTTCGTTCTTCTTTTTCCCCAAATTTAATGGGGGCAGAGGCTATTTGATATTGCATACTCGGCCAATAGGAGACCTCAACCTTTACAGTATATTCACCAGATTTCACTCTTCTGCCCGAGTTATCTCTTAAATCCCAGACATAAATATGCTCTCCCAAATCTATGCTCGCACCCGTAACTGCATCGACATCACCGAATTTTGATGAATTTGCCCATTGCGGAAGATTGACCTGCTTTTCTTTGGCGTATCCACTGAATCCTGAGACATAGATGGTTTTAACAAATTTGCTCTTTCTGTCTTCGACCCACACCGCAGTCTGCGGCGCCAATTCATCCTGGAACCCAAGGACAAAGTCGATAGACAGAACAGGGGTAGAATATTCCGAAAGATCGATATGTTTCACCGCGGGTCGCATTCCTTCAAATACATTCTGCGATGCCTCGGTGTCTGAATACCTCGATACCACATCGATCCAATAACTCATGGCTTTCTTCTGGTATGCCACCCCGAGCCAGTACAACGCTTCGCCTTTGGTGGAATCTGGAGCATTACCCCTCACAACCGTATTTAAATCATCTATTGCCTGGTCAAGCTTTCCCACAAAGAAAGGGAAATTCACACCCATCATTCCCCTTAAAAACCTTAACTCGGTATCTTTCGGTGCAAGAGCCACGGCTTTATCAAAAAATTCCATCGATTCAAATACAAGCTCCGTGCGAAAGTTGGTATTCTCATAGATTCTCTCATCATATCCTTCGGAAGCTTCACTTGCCAGGGCGAGTGCAAGCCATGTATACGCCTTCACATTCGATGAGTCTATATCAACCATCTTCTTCAGCACTTTTTCTGCCTCTTCATAATCCCCGGCATCAAAATAAGCCTTTCCCAATTCAACGAGGAGAGAAGGCTCGGTTGCCGCAGTGCCTTCGGTTTCTTTTTCCTTACCCATTTGAGATTTCCCCGCCTCAGGCGAAAAAAGTTTTCTAATATTTTCTCTTGCGTCCTCCGCCAGTTTTGTCCCCGGGGCGAGTTCAATTACTTTTTCCCATGCGTGCTTTGCCTTTTCTCCTTCCCCATTTTTTTGATAGCCCGTCCCCAGGAGGTCGTAGGCACTTATGACCCTCTCCTCCGATACCTTATCGGGAGACCGCCCGCGCATCTCAATTAGAAACTCTAGGTCCTCAATTCCACCTTTTAACTTGCCCAGAAATTTGGGCACATTCACTCCCATAAGACCTCGATAGAATCGGGCGAGTGGGTTAAGTGAATCAAGCGATACAGCCTCGTCAAGCACCTCAAAAGACCTCGTGCACAATCTACCCGCTTCCATAAAGTCATCTGTCTCTCCCGCCCGCATGCCCACATAGAGTCCCAAATAAGCATATGCATCAGAGCTATCTGGATATTCCTTCACCGCCTCCTCCATTATCCCCGTTGCTTGTTCAAGTTTACCAGAATTTTGATAATTTTGAGCCACTTTGATGTACTCCCCGAGTGTTTCACCCCAGACGAGATTCGCATTGCCCACAATAGTTAGAGTTACTAAACATCTCGTCAATATCTTCATAACATTCTCCTTTTTAGAAAATTAACCCGGTGTAGATGCCGCCCTATCATATTCTTCCAATAAAGTCTCGATGACCTCTTTAACGGAGATGATTTTATCTGCACGATAGGCGTTGGTTCCCGCAAAGGCAAATCCCTGTTTAAGGTCACCTTTCTTGGCATTTGTCAGCGCGAGTGCGATACAGTAAGGTGCAGTTAGAAAATCACAGGTCCTTATACACCTCCAGGGACACTTAAAGGGCATCTTAATGCCCGCTTCTACATCCTCAAGAAATCTGTTTCTTATCGCCCTCCCGGGTAATCCAACGGGACTGTCAATTATGATAATGTCATCTTTTTTACATTTTAAATATGCCCTCTTGAACTCCATCGAGGCATCGCACTCATGGGTCGCAACAAACCTGGTTGCCATCTGCACACCCCGGGCACCCAACTGGAGGAATTTATAAATATCCGCACCCGTATATATGCCTCCCGCCGCAATTACGGGAATATCTTTATTAAAATGCCGCTCATAGGGCTTTATCACGGTGATAACCTCTGGCAGTATCTTCTCCAGTGCACAGTCGGGACTATCGAGCTGCTCCCTTTTAAATCCGAGGTGTCCACCGGCTAATGGCCCCTCAACAACAACGGCATCGGGCACACGATCATACTTTTTAGCCCAGTATTGAAATATAATTTTTGCCGCCCTCGCGGAGGAAACTACGGGGACAACTCCTGTAGCGACTTTTTTTAACCCACCCGGCAGCAATGTCTCGGGAATCCTCAACGGAAGTCCCGCGCTAAGAAATACTAAATCTGCGCCTTCCTCCACAGAAATCCGCAAGAGGTCATCATAATCCGAAAGGGCAACCATTATGTTTACACCGATAACGCCGTCCGACATCTCCCTCGCCTTTCTTATTTCTTTCCGTAGGGCTCTTCTGTTTGCCTCCTTAAAATTCGTTTCAAAATCGGATTCAAGCATGCCAATCCCGGCAGTGGCAATAACTCCAACACCATCCTCATTGGCAACCGCCGAGGCCAAACCCGATAGAGAAACGCCAACACCCATTCCACCTTGAATAATTGCTATAGCAGCTTCCAAATCACCTATTCGCAACTTTGGTAGCTTTTTAAAACTCATATGTTATACCCCTTCCATCGGACATATCGTTCAGCCTATTTACGCCTTATTACCCTTTCCTTCTCATCCATCTCAAAATCGAAGAACACGGTGGGAACACATTCTTTAAGTATGCGAAGTACCCTTAATGCCATCTCTCTTATCTCCCACTGTGCACCCGAACTGCCCCTCAGCTCTATCATATGACGCCACTCCCTCAAGTTTGCCGTAACCACAATCTCGCTGCAAACTGCATTTGGTAGGGTGAACCTCGCATCCTCGTTCTTGATGCCGAGTTTCAGCAGTTTACAATAAGTCTCTCTCGCTTTGTCCATAAACTCGGTGAAAAGAGGGTGTGCCTCTGTGTCGTCCTTTATGGACTGCGGCTCAACATAGTTGAAGTTGGATTCGCTCACATATCTCTGGGACTGCTGTGTGTAAGAACACAATCTGTGTCTCACCAACTGGTGGGTGAGTGCCCTTGAGACCCCCTTTATCCTGAAGGTGGCATAAGCATGCTCCAGCACCGAGAGATGCTTCTTTTTTATGAGCATTCTTATAAAACTCTTTTCTGTATTCTCAGCCTCCCTTTCAAATGAGAGATGAGATGTTCTCCCCGCCCGCTCTATCAATTTCTCGGCATCTGGCGTTATGGACAAGAGTTCGATTTCCATCTTCACCCCCGGGATAACATTATACCGAATACCTTATTACGCGTTAAGGAAAAAATTGGATACACCCCACCCATACGGGTCGTATGACCTTTGGCGGGGTGAGGGTAGAAAGTTGGTTGGTTAGAATCTAACAAACTATCCAACTTACAAACTATCCAACTTGCATCTCGTGTTACTTTGATGATTATAACGCATTTTCTTAAAAATGTCAAGAAAAATCTAACTCCGAGCCCTCAATTCTTAAATCTTTTTTCCTTGACTTTTAGAGAAAAATATGGTATACTTCAAATCACAGGGAGAGGTGTCCGAGTTGGCCGAAGGAGCACGACTGGAAATCGTGTCCCCGTCGAAAACCGGGGCGCGGGTTCGAATCCCGCCCTCTCCGGAATAATGAACGTAAATCGTAGGGGCGAACAGCCGTTCGCCCATACAATCGTAAGGCATAATCTGAACTCTAATGAACATTATGTGTTTCGCCCACCTTCGGCGGTGTCCGGTACTGTAAATCCATAATTTTGATTATGTTCAACGCTATCATATTCGACCTCGACGGGACGATACTCGATTCGAGGTATGACTGGAAAAAGATAAGGGAAAACTTGAATCTTAATCAACACTCCATCCTCGACCAGCTTTACTCCCTGCCCGCCAAAGAGAGAAATAAAAAGGAAACGCTGTTGAGACAATATGAGAGGAACGCCACCGCCAGCGCCACCCTCTTTCCAGATGTGAAGGAGGTTCTACACGCCTTGAGAAAGATGGGCATAAAGACAGGGCTTTCTACCAATAACTCACTTGAAAATACAAGATTTATTACAGAGAAGCACGGTCTCGTATTTGATGGTATTGTGACAAGGGATGATGGTGTATGGAAGCCGAACAAGGACCCGATCCTCACGCTCATAAAGAGGTTTAACTCTAAACCCGATACCACGCTCGTTGTCGGCGACAGCGATTATGACATTCTCTCGGCAAGGGATGCCGGCTCATCCTGTGCAATCCTCTGGAGGGGAAGGTCCTTAAAATGCAAACCAGATTTTATAATATACAGAATTAGAGATGTATTGGATCTATTGAAGTGACATTTTCTCTTCTCTCCGTGGGAGACTATCACCAAAGACGAAGTCGATTATCGAGACCGATAATCTCTCTTACCGGGAGCAGTAATTAGCTATCGGCGATCGGTTGTCTAAGGTCTTTTGACTGATGTCTGTGGTCTTTTGTCTGTGGTCTGATGCTTTGCGATATATGTCATATTAGAGAGGCAACACTTCATTACACGGTCGTGATGGGTAGCATATCCACCACAATGAATATCTGTGAGCATTGTGCAAAGAAGAAGGGCCTTTTGCCCGCTTCGGGGATTCCCATCTCCGGGCTTCTCCTGAACGATGCAAACAAGAATCTCGTATGCAGCCGTTGTGGGCTGACATTTAAAGAATTTGCGAAGACATTGAAATTCGGATGCAGCAACTGCTATGATGTATTTGGAGAGGAGATCAAGCCATTTCTCAAAAAACTCCATGGAAGCACCGTACACAAGGGCAAGTCTCTTGAAAAGACGGATATAGCGAAATTGGAAAAGAGAAAAAAGATAATCCACTTGAAAAAGGCGCTTAAAGATGCTGTGGCAAAAGAGGCATACGAGACCGCATCAAAAATAAGGGACGAACTCGCAAAACTTGAAAATGCAACTTGAGGACTTGATAAATACCCCGCCGATTTGGTTGAATGAGGGCGGCGCATCCGGTGAGATAGTACTCTCATCGTGCGTGAGCCTCGCAAGAAATCTCGAGGGATACCTTTTCCCCGCCAAGGCGAAAGCGGAAGAACTTGAGGACATATCTGAACTCGTGAGGGATGCCGCAGCTAAATCTTCGTATCTTGTAGACGGACTTTTATTGAGGACGAAAGGCCTCTCTCGATTGGATATCGAGTTCGCCGTAGAAAGGCATCTCCTCTTCGACAAGAACAGGATGGCAGACTGCATGGTGGGAAAGGGTGAGGTGGTGAGTGTTCTCATCAACGAGGAAGACCACATAAGAATTCAATGTCTCGCATCAGGACTGAATATAAAGGCAATATATCCCGCCATCCTTGAAATCGACAGCACATTCTCTTCCAAGCTGATTTATGCCTTCAGGAAGGACTTCGGATATCTCACATCCTGTCCCGCCAATCTTGGAACGGGTATGAAGGTGTCGTGCTTCCTGCATCTACCCGGACTCGTCCTGACAAAAGAAATGAACAACCTTGTAAACGATGTGCTGAGTCGTGGATTTTCCGTGAGGGGATTGTATGGAAAGGGAAATGAAGTTGAGGGTAACTTCTTCCAACTATCAAATCGGATTACACTCGGTATTGACGAGGAAGAGATCGCCGCAGAAACGGAGAAAGAGGTAATGAATGTAATAGACCTTGAGAGAGAGGCGAGAGATAAACTTATGCAAGAGGTCGGGAAGAGGGTGCAGGATAAGATTTGGAGGGCATACGGCATACTGAAAAATGCGAGAATGCTGTCCCAGGAGGAATTTGTAAATCTTTCATCCGCCGTTAGACTCGGAATTGGACTCGGTTTAATTGACAATATAGATCTGAAGACGATGAATACTCTCCTCTTGTACACCGCCCCCGCCCACATCCAGATGTTGAAGGAAAAAACTATGGATGCGGACACGAGAGATATAGAAAGAGCAAATTATGTGAGGGAGGTGCTTAAGCACACCTGAACTGTGATGTTGGGTTTTTGCTCTTCGGATATTTTATCCATCCCCTCCATCCGGGTAAGCCCTGTACTTTCAGTGGTGCGTTAAAATTCAGATTTTATTCCCCGGTTGTGTCTGCCCCGTTTCTCCGGGAGTGACAGTCTTCAGACTGTTAAGGAAATATGAAAAAGTCCACAATAACGCCACTCATAAGACAGTATAAGAGACTGAAAGAGAAGGAGCCCGACGCCATACTGTTCTTCAGGGTGGGTGACTTCTATGAGACCTTCTATGAAGACGCCATACTCACATCAAAGGTCCTTGGAATAGCGCTCACGAAGAGGCAGGAGGGTGTCCCGCTCGCGGGTGTCCCTCACCACAGCGCAAAGACATATATACAGAGACTCGTATCGGGCGGATATAAGGTTGCCATATGCGAACAGCTTGAGGAACCAAAGCCCGGCAAACTCGTGGAGAGAGATATAGTGGAGGTGATAACACAGGGGACGGTGCTCGACGCCACGCTCCTCGACGAGAGAAGGTCAAACTTCCTCGCTTCAATATCTCCGGGTGATAATAAATGCGGACTCGCCCTCCTCGACATCTCAACCGGTGATTTCAGGGTTACAGAACTCAAAAGAGACGAACTCCTGGATGAGATAAGGAAATTTGAGCCGAAGGAGATCGTACTCCCCTCCGGGACAGATGGGCTGGATATTGAAGACATAGTGATAAGCGAGATGGATGATTTCGAGTTCGACTACGAATACGCCCTCGAAAACCTCCGCTCACATTTCGGAACCCAAACACTGGACGGTTTCGGTTGCGGGTGGATGACAGAGGGTATACGGGCGGCGGGTGCCGCTCTTCTCTACGCTAAAAGGACAAAGAGAAAAGACCTTTCCCATGTGGAGAGGATAAGCCCCTATTCGAGGAGCAACTCTCTGATTTTGGACGAACCCACGAGAAGAAACCTTGAACTCGTGAGGAAACCCACGGGAGAGACAGACGGCACACTACTCTCCGTGTTGAACGATACCACCACACCAATGGGTGGAAGACTCCTGCGGGATTTTCTTCTTTCCCCCCTGCTTAATCCCGAAAGAATAAGGGAAAGACAGGAAAGGGTAACCGTATTTTACAACAATCCATCACTCACGGCTCAGTTGCGGGGAATTCTCTCCCGAATTCCCGATCTGCACAGGCTCACAACAAGACTCTCGCTGGAGAGGGTGAATGCGAGGGATATCATCTTCCTGGGCGGGGCACTCAAGAAATTTCCCGAAATAAACGGGCTTCTCCCGGAGTCGCTCTCTTTTTATAAGCTGGGTAATTTTATGGAGCTCGTGGAAGAGATAGAGAAAACGATTGTAGATTCTCCACCTCAGACCATAAGGGACGGCGGCATAATAAGGGTTGGAGTGAACAAAGAACTCGATGAACTGAGAAATATTTCAAAAAACGCGAAGTTGTGGATAGTAGATTTCGAGGGGAAGGAGAGACGGAGAACGGGCATACAGTCATTGAAAGTCGGTTTCAACTCCGTATTTGGATACTACATAGAGGTCACGAAACCGAATCTCCCGAGGGTGCCCGATGACTACTTGAGAAAACAGACCCTTACAAATGCGGAGAGGTTTATCACTCCGCAACTGAAGGAATACGAGGCAAAAGTGCTGCAGGCGGATGAGAGGAGCAAGCTCCTGGAGTACGAGATATTCGTGGAACTGCGCGACAGATTGAATAACTTTGTTCCATCCATAAGGGGGGCATCCACGAAAATAGCGCACCTCGATGTATTCTCCACACTCGCCAGTGTTGCTAAGAGATATGGATATACGAGACCCACGGTTGATGATGAAGACAGGATAGTTATGAAGTATTCGAGACACCCTGTCGTCGAGAGACTGCTCAAAGAGGGTGAATTCATCCCGAATGATGTAAAACTCGATCTTGAGGAAAGGGTGCTGATAATCACGGGTCCAAATATGGCGGGCAAATCTACCTATCTCCGTCAGATTGCGCTCTGTGTCATACTCGCCCAGATGGGTTCCTATATACCCGCAAGGGAGGCAAAGATAGGGCTGATCGACAGGATATTTACGAGAATCGGCGCCTCGGATGACCTGACGAGGGGAGTCTCGACATTTCTCGCGGAGATGACGGAGACCGCAAACATCCTGAACAATGCAACGGAAAGAAGTCTGCTCATATTGGATGAGATTGGGCGGGGAACATCGACATACGATGGACTCTCCATAGCGTGGGCGTCGGTGGAGTATATCGTGAGGAATATAAAGGCAAAAACACTTTTTGCGACTCACTATCACGAACTCACGGAGCTCGAGCGCCTCTCCGGTGAGATAAAAAACTACAATCTCGAATGCAAGAAGTGGAAAGATGAGATTATATTTTTGAGAAAGGTCGTGAGGGGGGGCTCTCCTCAGAGTTACGGCATAGAGGTGGCAAAACTCGCCGGATTACCGAAGGATGTGATAGAGAGGGCAAAGAGAATTCTCACATCGCTCGAGAAAGAGGAGAGAAAGGGAAGTTCCGAGAGACTCATGCAACCTTCCCAGCTCGGTCTTTTCGACGGGGTGAGAGAATCGGAGGTGGAGAGGCAGTTGAAGGATATAGATATTGAGAAACTCACCCCGATAGACGCACTAATGGCCTTGAAGAAGTTAAAAGACAAATTGGGGTAATGACCTGTGCCTCTTTGGAAGGAAAATACTGACGGCACAATTTGGATTTTGATATGTAATTTTGATACCTGCCTACCGCAGGCAGGTTTGATTTTTAATATTTACATTTTATTTGGTTATGATTATTATTAAGTCCGAGAGGGAAATAGAGATAATGATGGAGGGGGGGAAGATCTTGAAGGAACTTCTCCTTCAACTCGGGGATATGCTGAAAGAAGAAGTCACCACACGGGGGCTCGATGTGTTCGCCGAGAGATTTATGAGAAAGAAGGGAGGTATACCCGCATTCAAGGGATACGGCGGCTTTCCCGCGAGTATATGCACATCCGTGAATGAGGTCGTCATACACGGCATCCCAGGCACTCTCAAACTCAAGGAGGGAGATATAATAGGCATCGATGTTGGCGTAATATATAAAGGATATTTTACGGATACCGCTTATACATTTCCCGTGGGTAAGATAGACGGGTTAAAGAAGAGATTGCTCGATACAACGAAAAAATCCCTCTACGATGCCCTGAACATGGCAAGGGCGGGAAACAGGTTGTCCGATATATCCAATACGGTGCAGACCTGCGTTGAGTCCCGCGGCTTTTCTGTGGTGAGGGAGTTCTGCGGTCACGGTGTGGGCAAGAAACTGCACGAAGACCCCCAGATTGTAAACTACGGTCCACCCGGTCGCGGCCCCATCCTGCAAGCGGGGATGACACTTGCCATAGAGCCCATGATAAATGCGGGGGGGCCCGATGTGGCAATTTTAGATGACGGATGGACGGTGGTGACGAAGGATGGGAAGCCCTCCGCCCACTTTGAACACAGCATCGCCATAACCCCGGATGGAGGGGAACCATTAATCATAACGAATTAACCCAATAATCCAACAACCCATTAACGCATCAACCCAGTAACCCATCAACCCATTAACCCATTAACCCATCAACCCATTAACCCAATAACCCATTAACCCAACAACCCATTAACCCATTAACCCATTAACCCAACAACGCATTAACCCATTAACCCATTAACCCAACAACGCATTAACCCATTAACCCATTAACCCAACAACGCATTAACCCATTAACCCATTAACCCAACAACCCATTAACCCATTAACCCATCAACCCATTAACCCATTAACCCATCAACCCATTAACCCATTAACCCATCAACCCATTAACCCATTAACCCAACAACCCATTAACCCATTAACCCATTAACCCAATAACCCATCGATGAAAGTTCCCCCTTGGATAAAAGCTACCCATTCTCCCCGTGATAACGAGGTCGTGAAACTCCTGAGGTCGCTTTCACTCCACACGATATGTGAGGAGGCGAGGTGTCCCAATATCGGAGAATGCTTCGGAAGGGGGACCGCCACGCTCCTCATACTGGGGTGCATATGCACCAGAAACTGCAGGTTCTGTGCCGTAAAGAAGGGAAATCCCCTCCCACCCGATGACGGGGAACCACAGAGGGTGAGAGAGGTCGTTAAAGAACTCGGACTTCGCTATGTGGTGATAACCTCGCCGTCGAGGGACGACCTTAGAGATGGGGGCGCAACATACTTTGCCTCCACGATAAGGGCTGTAAAGGATATCGCCGATGTTGAGGTGCTCGTTCCGGACTTCGGTGGAAGCAAGGATGCACTGAAGACGGTGCTCGACGAGGGTCCCTATGTGCTAAACCACAATGTGGAAACCGTTCCACGCCTTTACCCCGCCATACGACCCATGGCGGATTACGACAGGTCCCTTAAACTACTTGAAAGGGCAAAGGGGATGGGTCCAACCACGAAATCGGGATTTATGGTCGGACTCGGCGAGGAAATGGACGAGGTTATAGGACTAATGAGCGACCTGCGAGATGTGGGAGTCGACATCGTCACAGTGGGGCAGTACATAAGACCACCCGGGGGCAAGGTGAAAGTAGTGCGCTACCCGCCACTTGAGGAATTTGATGATATTAAGACAATCGCGAAAGAACTTGGGTTCAAGGGAGTCGCATCCGGCCCACTCGTGAGAAGCTCGTATCGGGCAAGAGAACTCGCCGTGTGTTCAAAAGAGTCCCTCCCACATCCGCCACTTTAATCCTTCAACTTAAATCTTACTGTATAAGCAAGCCATATCTTCACCGTTCTGTCTCTCTGCTTAGCGGGTGTAAATCTGCAGGTGCGGGCTGCCTTTACCGCCGCCTCATCAAATGCGGGGTTGAGGGATTTAGTCACCTTGACATCTATCACATATCCGGTGGTATCGAGGAGCAGACTGAGACGGACAACTCCCTCTACGCCCGCCTTTCTCCCTATTTCTGGATACTTGGGTTCGGTCATATATACCAGTACCGGTTCCGTGTCATAGGCTACAAAATCGGGTGTCCCTGTGGGCGGCGGCGGTGGAGCTTTATCAAATTTCGTGAAGTCTGTGGGCTCTATTGTCGCCTGTTCCACCTCCTCTGGCGTCTCTGCCTCAACGGGCATCTTGGGCTTGGGTGGAGGTGGCTCTGCAAGTTGCTTCATCTCCGGCGGGAGTTGTATGGCGATAACCCCCGCCTCCACCTTCGGGGTATAGGGATTGGGTGCGCACTCCGGAATGAAGAGCGCACCAACTATCGCAATTGCAAGCGCACACACCCATCCAATCTTGAGATACCCTCCTCCCTTTTCTTTTATGTTTGCACTCTCCTTCATTTTTTCCCTCCAAAGCTTTACCCGGTAAAGATTGGTGTCGTTACTCTCTACGCCTTACTCCCTATTTATCCCGCCTGTCCCGTAGCTATTGCGTACGGGGTAGAATGTGCTAACTATTCTACTGGGACGCTCTACTGCCTACTCTCTACTGCTTACCTAATCAACCATTCAACTAATTCCCCCCTTTTCCCAACCATGCCATTTTGACTTGCTAATTTTGCATTGATAATTGACTTCCCTAATCCCTTATCCTTTTTCCTTTAACCTTTATCCTTGTCCCCTCTAATCAACCAATTAACTAATCAACTATTTACTCTCTACCGCATCATCAACAATTTCCTCGTTATACTGTAATCTCCTGCCTCAAATCTTAAGAAATAGACATCACTTGAAACCTTTATGCCGGCATCATCTCTCCCATCCCAAGTTACCGTATGGTATCCCGCAGGCTGATTTCTATTAACCAGCGTTGTTACCTCTTGACCCAGAGGGTTGTAAATCACGATATGCACATTGCTGCTCCTGGGCAGTCCATATTTGATAATGGTTTCGCCAGCAAATGGATTGGGATTATTCTGTGACAGGAAGAATGCCTTTGGTATATTATCCACCTCTTCCTCAAAAATACCAACATAGGTGGTGTCATGGATTGCATTTGTCCAGAGGTCGTAATTCACAATCCCCAGGGTTGTATCATCGGGATAATGATGTATTCTATTCTCGATCTCTGCTTGCACTATGGTTCCCCAGTAGACATATTGGGCATCGATGTCTTCGGTGCCATTTCGTAGGTCTCTGTCGGGATTTCCCGAGCCATTGCCATAGATATCGTTCCATTCAGACAGCTCACTACCAAAAGTAGGCACACAGGCACCGGTGAGATATATCCCATATTGTTCATTGTTAATGATCTCGCAGTTTATTATCTGTGGCGATGCATTGCTGCCATAGAATCCATAGTCGTTGTTCTGGATGGTGCAGTGCTCGATAGTGGGGAAGGCACCGTTTGCATAAATCCCATATCCAGTTGAATAGGTGGCATACTCTATTGTGCAGTATTCTAAAATGCCATCCGAGCCACTTTGAAACCAAAGC
>Ga0209121_10002546_pt1 | contig 18396 bp, 12 predicted proteins | sample Cruoilmetagenom3_FD_187292 | JGI IMG/M metagenome (GOLD analysis project Ga0209121, IMG submission 187292) | Oil polluted marine microbial communities from Coal Oil Point, Santa Barbara, California, USA - Sample 3 (SPAdes) (version 2) | ecosystem: Environmental > Aquatic > Marine > Oil seeps ... | reverse complement strand
CCGATTGGATCTCACCATCTAACCAGGCATCTCGAAGGGTGCCAAGTATCTCTCCGTACATCGGGGATGCTTCGAGACCGCGCTTTAGAAGGTCTTTTCCACTCGTTAATGGTTTCATCTTCGAGTATTGGCTAATATAAACCCAGAGGATCTCCTGCTGTTCATGCTCGGGCGTGTTGTGATAAACTGCATAGATTACCAAGCGGGGGATATTGACTAAGCGGTGGTAAATTTGACTGGGGTTTTTTGAGATCAGATCGGAAAGATCATGTTGCAGAGCCCCAGCTTGCTGAAGGTAGTTCGCTAATCTGGCACTAAGTCGCAAACGGCTGGACAGACTCTGCAGCTCATCTTCGGGCACATCGCTGAGCCAGCACATGAACCCCAATACTTGCTGGATGCTAAGGCGTTCTATATGATCTTTTATTTTCCACTGCGGATCTATCTCTAATTTGTCCAAACTCTCAAGCTTTTCAGCAATGCCAGAATTCCATGGTAGGCTTGGATGGATTACCTTTATGATGCCCAACTCGTTCAAGCGGCTGAGCATTTGAGCGGATTTGGCTTCTGCTAGGATGAGTTCAAGCTCATGACGTAATCGCGTGCCTGATAATTCGTTTAACAGGGGTAAGCTCTCCTTCAGAAGGGCAAGTGTACGCTCTTCGATTTCGAAATTAAATCTCTGTTCAAAACGCACTGCCCTGAGCAAGCGTGTCGCGTCATCCACGAAGGATAGAGCATGCAGCACGCGAATTTTTTTATCTTCCAGGTCAACCAAGCCACCCCAATGATCAATTATCTCCCCAAAGTGTTCACCGTCAAGGCGTAATGCGAGTGTATTGATCGTAAAATCGCGTCTGTGGAGGTCCATTTTAATGCTACTGCTTTCAATCGTTGGCAGCGCAGCAGGACGTTCATAGAACTCAGTGCGTGCAGTAATTAGGTCCAGGTGTTCTGGCAATTCTGAAGCATCAATTTTTGGTTCCCTCTGAATGGATAAAGCGATCTTCTCGCGATCTTCTGCAAGATACCATTTTGCAGTGCCAAAACGACTGTGGCTTACCGCGCGTCCGCCAAAGGCTTTTACCAATTTTTTTACAAAGTATATAGCATCGCCTTCTATCACAATATCAAAATCCAGGCTTGGTCTGCCGAGTAACAGATCGCGCACAAAACCGCCGACAATATAGATTGGGAAATTCAAACGGTCAGCTTCACGTGCAACTGCAGTTAAAAGAGCTAAACGTGCTGCTGGGACCGCTTGCTTGAGGTTTTCTACGATAGCGGTTTGATCCGGTTTCAATTTCTGGGGTGAGCGTGTTTTGATCAAGTCAGTGCGTGTTACAATGCCGATGATCTCGCCATTTTGAGGGTCAACGACAGGTATCTGCCCCCATCCACTTGTACCCATGAGCTTCTGCAAATGCTCCAGGGAATCATCCGGATAGATGCTGATATTTCCGGCCTCCATCAGACTTGATGCTGGAACGGACATTTTATGGTTGAGCGCTCGATCGACGGTACGCCGGTTGAGCAGACCGACGATTTTGCCTTTCTCCACGACCGGGTAGCCCTCAAAACCATAGCGCTGCATTAACCGTGAAATCTCATCCACAGGTGTATCCGGGGCAAGGATCAGAGGACTTTTAGACATGATCTGGCGTACGCTTATGACAGGCTTGACAAAATTAGGCAGCTGGAAAATCATTTTTCGATAGGTGTTTTCCAATAAGTTTTCGTATTCTGAAGGGTTTAATTTATCTTTGGGACGGATGAGTGCGGATGCGGCGCGTGCATGCCCCCCGCCGCCGAAAGCATTGGCGATCTTTGATACATCAACAGCATCAGTCGTAGAACGCGCCACCAGGCGGATGCCTTGTTTTGTTAAGATCATCAATAATAAAGCATCGGGGTCCAGAAAATCACGCAGCTTATGGGCTACACTGGAAACTTCATCCTTTACATTTTGTGCGTTTGCCGTGGCGGTGAGGATGGTTTGATTTTGAATTTTATATGTCTCGAGATTCCGCATCAGCCGGTCGTATAAATGCTGCTGGGCAGATGAAAGTGGCGGATTGAGGTAGTCTGTAACAATGCTGAGGTCAGCGCCCTGTTGCAGGAGGAACGCCGCCGCGCACAGATCGCGTGAGGTTGTGGCTGAATAGCTAAGTGAACCTGTATCTTCATAGATTCCGAGCAAAAGGGTGGTGGCTTGGATAGGAGTCAGGGTTAAGGCTGCTTTCTGAATTTTCTCGACTAATAGTGTTGCACAGGCTCCGGTTTTGTTGATTTCCAAGTCCCAATTGGGATTAATACCCTCTTTGAGCGGGTGGTGATCAATGACCTTGATGAGCGTATCAGCATTTATGCCCTTGAGCGTGATTAGCGATTGTGTATCCACCAGTGTAATCTGACTGACGGTTTCTTTCGGCAGGTTATCGAATTGCATAAAGGCTAATTCAGCTTGATAGTTTTTAATGAATGTAAGTGCATTGCGATTGATGTTGCGTGGAAGCAGTGCTATGGCATCTTTATCCAGCAGGCGCGCTCCAAGCATGGATGCGAGGGCGTCCAGGTCAGCTTGTTCGTGTGTGAGGATGAGCTTCATAATTATTCCTCAGGTTGAAGGATCTTTAGTAGTTTATCCTTTTGAAGGAATGGTTTATTCGATCCACCAGTATGCCTGATCTTCAAGGTTAAATGCATTATATATCGTTTGTGAGAGCTTGGCAAAAAGCCAATTGCCCTCATCAAAGACGAGCTGTTGTGGCGTATAAATGAATATTGCCAGAACATAGTCTCCTGCAGGTGAATAAACGATGCCTACATCACTCATCGAGTGCAACAAACCATCCAGCTCGGGTGTCCAGCCATGTTTATGAACGATTGAAGCCTGGGGTGGCAAGCCGCCTTCGATCAGCAAGCCTATCTTATTGGCACCAAGCAGCTCTAATATGCTTTGACATTCCTGCTGCGATACTTCTCCTTGAAAAACGGTTGTGATCTGGCTTGTTTTAGCCTGCGGATTGGCACAGGTATAGATTAGCCCTAGCAGGTCTCCGATTTCTGAGGCAACGGTCTGATTGTAAACATCCGCATCCAGATTGACATCGCTGCGTGTGTTGGCAGGCGTCGGGTAGAGTTTTAATACGGGTGCTCCTAAGTAGAAATAACCTGCGAGGAAAGTGTTTTCATAACCCAGAGACTGCATATCTTCAGTGACGATTAAAGGTCCTCGAACTTCGTCGATCACATTTGCCATTAGCGTGTCAGCAGGAGGGTTTTCTGAATAAACAATCATCCTTTCGAGTAAATATTGGATATCTGCATGTGTCGGTTCAGAGCTACGTTTGAATGTTGATACCATAATGGGGATCTTGATGGTGCTGGCTGCTGAAAAAGCAACGTCAGGGGTGACTGGCTGATTGTCCATGATTGCAAAGTGAAGGTTCTTTTCGCTAGAAAGGTCATGGATGTATATTTCGACCAAACCTTGAAACTCCTCCAAAGCTATGGTCTGCTTGAGGAAGATCTCGAGATTGCGAATATCCAGGGGTTTTGCGGGTGCTTCCTGCACGGGTAGCTCAATGATGCGTTCTTGTGAGGAGAGGAGGGCTGTTTTGATGAGAGGAATGGCTCTCTCGACGTCGAGTTTATATCCAGACCGCCCGAGTTGGAAATTGGTTGTATAAAGCAGCGGCATGCTTGCGGATGCAGGTTTGTCATAACGTGGCATGATCTGATCCTGCAGGAAAGTACGCAGTTGATCCTTGTTCAAGCTGGCTTGCAGGGTGGAATCCACGTTGATTTGTGAGGTTTGATTCCAGAGATGTGACCAGTATCCTACTGTTTGGATGTTTGACTCAAGGGTGTCAAGCGTCTCAGCGTATTGCACGCTGAAGCCAAGTTCAGCAGGTGTAAATTGTATGCGCGCACCTTTATAACGTAATTCAAGCGGTTGAGAATATGCAAGTTCAAGGCGTTCAAGCGCGGCGGAGCGATCCAGTCCGGCAAGCGAGACATCATTTACGGCAACGCCAGCTGGGTAGATTGTGTTTTGACTGCGAAATGACCTGATATCAATTCCCAGGATCACGAGGCTGAACAGGAAGAAGATCAACCCAATCATACCAAGAGTGATACGGATTATTTTTGAATTCAATGCTGCTCCAGAAGTGCTAGTGTCCTTTTGATTCTACCAGATAGCAGCGTTTTATGACCCTGGTTTTATTTTAGACGTGTCTGTGAAATGGCGGATAATTTTTATACTTGTTTGACGTTATAATGAGCGGCGGGAATCTGTACTAAAATATGTTTGTGATCGAAAAATTGTTAAGAACCTGAGCAAATTTTCACTCAGAGGAAGATGTGGCCAGAAAAACCAGGTGTAGGTGATTGAGTATTTTTTTATTCTTTATTCTTGATCTATAAATCCATTCTAATCAGGTGAAAGTATGAAAAACATGCAATGGTATCAAAAAGCAGTTTTCTATGAACTCTATGTCAGGGCATATTACGACTCCAACGGGGATGGTAATGGAGATTTGCAAGGTGTTATTGAGAAATTGGATCATATTCGATCATTGGGGGCAGATTGTATCTGGCTGCTGCCTATCTACCCATCACCTTTGAAGGATGATGGTTATGATATCTCCGATTATTATGATATTCACCCGAGCTATGGTACCTTGGATGACTTCAAAGAACTATTGGAAGAAGCTCATAATCGTGGTATCCGTATTATCCTCGATTTGGTAATTAACCACACGTCTGACCAGCATAAATGGTTCCAAGAGGGCAGGGCAGACGTGAATAGTCCATATCATGATTACTATGTTTGGAGTGATACAAAAGATAAATATGCCCAGGCACGCATAATTTTCTTAGACGTGGAAGAATCCAACTGGACTTGGGATGCGGTTGCGGGCAAATTCTTTTGGCATCGATTCTATTCTTCCCAACCCGACTTGAATTTTGATAATCCGGCTGTACATGAGGAATTATTCAAAGTCGCAGATTTTTGGTTAAAAATGGGTGTGGATGGGTTTCGAGTTGATGCGGTCCCTTATCTCTATGAGAGGGAGGGGACAAATTGTGAAAACCTGCCTGAAACGCATATATTCCTGAAAAAATTGCGCAAATTTGTTGATGAAAACTACCCGAATCGAGTACTGATATGCGAAGCCAATCAATGGCCGAATGATGTGCGTGAGTATTTCGGGAATGGTGACGAATTTCATATGGGATTTAATTTCCCCATAATGCCACGTTTGTATCTGGCTCTTGCAAAAGAAGATGTAACCCCTATCATCAAGATCGTGGATGCCTGTCCGGAGATTCCCGAAGACTGCCAGTGGTGCACTTTCCTGCGTAATCATGATGAACTTACGCTTGAAATGGTGACCGAAGAAGTGCGCCACTTCATGTGGGATTATTATGCTCCGCAACCTCGTATGCGTCAGAATCTGGGTATCCGCAGACGATTGGCGCCATTGCTTGATAATGACCAGAAAAAGATAAAATTGCTCAATTCAATCTTATTCACTATGCCGGGCACACCAGTTATTTACTATGGAGATGATATTGGCATGGGTGATAATATCTGGCTGGAAGATCGCAATGGTGTACGTACGCCCATGCAGTGGACGAATGAAGCCAATGGTGGTTTTTCATCAGCCAAGAGAACTTACCTGCCGGTTATAGATGATGAAGTGTTTGGTTATCAAAAGGTGAATGTTGAAGCGCAGGAGAATGATGAAAAGTCAATTTATCATTTTTATCAACAACTAACCAGTATCCGCAAGCAGGAAACAGCGCTTATTAAAGGCGGATTCTCCTGGATGCCGATAGAAGATAAAGGGGTGTTGGCGTATACACGCAGTCTGGGTGAAGCGACAGTCTATTTAGTTCATAATATGACTTCATCTACGAGAACGGTTCAAATGGGCGAACCAGGTAAAGAGCTGATTGATTTGTCAGTTGGCGAGTACTATCAAGGTGGTGAACTAATCGATCTGGCACCCTATGATTTCCTATGGTTAAAGACTCATTGATTTATAAAAAAAGCAACTGGGAAGCCAGTTGCTTTTTTCCTTGTGAGAAGTTAGCCTTTAACAGAACCTGCTGTTAGACCACGCACGAAATATCGCTGGAGTGAGAAGAATACCAGCAAAGGCAGTGCCATAGATATGAAGGCGCCGGATGCTAGAAAGTACCAGTTTTGCCCGCGTGAGCCGACCAGATTGGCAAGCTGTACCGTCAGCACTTGTTTGCCGGCAGATGCACCCAGAAAGACAAGCGATACCAAATAATCATTCCAAACCCAAAGGAACTGGAAAATGGCGAAGGATGCCAACGCTGGAACAGATAGGGGCATGATCAAGCGCAGGAAGATGGTAAAGTGAGAAGCGCCGTCTATAAAAGCTGATTCCAGAATGTCTCGTGGCAGGGTGCTTATGTAGTTATGGAGCAAGTATATTGCCAATGGCAATCCAAAACCAGTGTGTGCTAACCACATGGAAAGGAATGTGCCATTTAGCTGCAATTTGACATAGTCTTTTGTTAGTGGAATTAATGCCAGTTGAAGTGGAACCACGAGCGTAGCGACGACGATAATGAATAGTAAACGTCTGCCTGGGAATTTCATCCAGGCAAATACATAGGCAGCAAATGCAGCTATCATAACGGGGATAACTGTCGCGGGAATGGTTACAGCTAGAGAGTTGAGAAAAGCCTGCGATAGGTTCTCACCCTGGACGGTTGATATTTCACCAGCGGAGTTTGTATATTCATATTTCTGACCGATCAGAACTGCTTTATAGTTATCAAATGTTAATTCGGGCAGGAAGGACCATCTTTTTTTCTGAACGCCGATAAGTCGGGCCTTTCTGGATTCCCAGACGATCTTGGAGCCATCTTCTCTAACAATGCCATCACGGATAGCAAGATCGTCATATTCAACACCTTCAATTTTAATGGACTCTCGAAGGTTAACATCTTCAGGTAATTGATAAGTTATAAATGTTTGATATTCACGGTGGGGAAATTCTGTCCACCAGCCAGTGGAGTCGATAGACTCCCGATAGCGGAAGGAAGAAACCAGCAACCCTACAGCGGGTATAAGCCAGACAAAGCAGATGATCCCGAGCATGAAATTCACTAAAGTCTTGGATGACTTTTTTTGTTTATTCATCGGAATGTCTCCTGTTTACCGAACTCACGCAGGTTGTATATCATGACAGGAAGAACAGCGATAAGGAGCACAATAGAGATTGCTGCGCCATATCCCTGGTTGCGGTTTGTGAAGAATTGCCGGTAGAATTGAGTGGCAATCACTTCGGTTCCGTACTGGCCGCCAGTCATAATTATAACAACATCGAAGATCTTCAACATAAATATAACGATCGTAGTTGTAACTGTGATGATCGTGTTTTTGATAACAGGGATCGTAATTCGAAAAAATGCTTGAATTTCAGTGGCGCCATCAATACGAGCAGCCTCCAAGATTTCCTCAGGGACGCTTTTGATAGCGGATGAGAAGATTACCATAGCGTATCCGGTTTGGATCCATACAGCAACCATGATGAGGAAGAGGTTGTTCCAAGGCTGGATCATTTGTAGCCATGCTTGTGGTTGTCCTCCTAAACCTACCCAAATCGCGTTAAGCAAACCGCGTTGCACTTCGCCTGCGGGTTCATATAGGAAGACGAATTTCCAAATGACACCTGCACCGACGAATGATATTGCCATGGGCATAAAGATGATGGCTTTAGCGATATTTTCGAAACTGGAACGGTCTGCCAAAACAGCGACGAGCAGACCAAAGACAATACAGGCAGTTGTCCCAATCATGATCCAGAGCAAGTTATTGCGAAATGCTTCAAGCATAAGACGCTCTGTAAAGACGGCAATATAGTTAGCAAAACCGATGAATTCGGTATTATTCTTATTTGAAAAGCTCATAACTAAGGTTCTCAGCGTGGGAATAACTAAGAACCAAAGTAGCAAGAGCATAGCTGGCAAGAGGAATACATAAGGTAGAACTCGATGTCTTAGATTCGTAGGTAGCAGGTTTTCCGCCAGCCAGTTCATTACCACATAAATCATTGTCATTCCGCCAACCCCCCAAACGATGGCAAACATTGTTGTAAAGACCTTGGGCAGTTCAGAATCACGCAGGAAGAAGAATCCCCAATAAAGAAATCCGCCCAGCGCTACTGCCATGAGGATTCCTTTAAATAATCTTATTGGATAATTACTAGCGGGTTTTACTGTCTTTTGATTTTGGCCCATCCCATACTCCCGGGGCTTGTTATTGTATGAGGATTTTAATTTCCCTCAACAAGTATAAAGGATAAATGCTAGGATTAGAAAAAGCAGGGTGAGAAATCACCCTGCTTTTCAAGATTGAGTAATGAATTCTACTCCGGCCAGGCTGCATCTATCTCAGCCATGGTGGTATCGAGGTCGGTTGTTCCGGAGACATAGTCAGTCATGCCTTTCCAGAAGGAACCTGCCCCAACTTCGCCGGGCATCAAGTCAGAGCCGTCGAAACGGACGGAGGAAGCGTTAAGGATGATCTCAGCAACACCGCGATCTATGTCATTGCTGTACCAACTTAGTTCAGAGTCGAGGTGCGGGGAAATCGCGCCACCAGCGGCTATCCATTCTTTCAGGTGTTCACCATAGGTGAAGTATTCCATCAGTGCGCGGACTTCGGGGCGGTCATTGAACATTGCCATAATGTCGCCAGCAACGAGAACGGGCTTACCATATGCTGGGTCAATTCCGGGGAAGTAGAAGAAGCCATAGTCTTCGCCTGCTGTCAATCCTTCTGGGAAGAAGGATGTGATGAAGTTGCCCTGTTTGTGCATGAAGCATCCTGGTGGGTCATCGAACATTGGGGTTGGGCTGTCGCCAAAGAATGTTGATGCAATGGATTCACGTCCACCATAGACATAGTCGTCATTGAACCAGATATCGGACATTACTGTTGCAGCATGCTTGACTTCAGGTGAGTTAAATTTCAAATCGCCAGCGACCCAAGCATCATAGTTCTCAAGGCTTGTGGTGCGCAGCATGATTTCTTCCATCCAGTCTGTGGCTGCCCAGCCTGTGGCTGCGCCGGATTCAATACCTACACACCAAGGTGTGTAACCATCAGCGACCATTTCGTCCATCAACGCCAGCATTTCATCCCAGGTTTCAGGAATCGCATAGCCTTCAGCTTCAAAAGCGGCTTTTGGGTACCAGACTAAGCTTTTACCATTAACGCGTTCCCATACGCCAGCCATGATGGGTCCATCAGAGCCTTCCATGGTTGCCATATCAAGCCAGCTGTTGTTGTAGCGGGTAAGCAGGTCGTCTTTGTCAAGGAAGGTATTAAGGTCGACAACATATCCGCTAGCAACAAATGTGCTCAGGAAACCAGGTTGCGGGAAGTCAACGATATCTGGAGGATCGCCACCTTCAATACGGATGGCAATGGATGCTTCAAATTCTTTGGAGCCTTCGTATTGAATATCAATACCGGTGGCTTCTTCGAAGGCAGCCATGGTTTCGTTGAAGATCACTTCGTCTGCATCGGTGAATGGGCCAGCCATAGTAACAACGGTGCCACTGTATTCACCAGCCATTGCAGCATCAAGAGCAGAGCCTTCAACAACATCTGGGCTTACCTCTTCGGCTTTCGGTTGGCATGCTACCAAAGCAATTGGCGCTACCAATACAAACACGATGAGTATATATAAACTCTTTTTCATTTTTTCTCTCCTAAGTTTGTGTGTTCTTGAATTAACGAATTTTATTTACGACGATAGTTTTCTCTTCTACTCTTTCGCCTCCTTTCGTTATTGCCCATCCTTGTTAACTAGATATATCGGGACAATTATTGCCATCAGATGTAAGAAGTTGCATAGTTAGTGAAAATGATGTATTATATTACAGACAGTAATTAAAGTATACAACAACCAAAACACCATGTCAAGCACGAGATTCAGGGAAAACAACTTATTATGCGACCTACAATTGATGATATTGCCCGAGAAGTCAACGTTTCAACTGCAACTGTAAGCAGAGCATTGCGTGGTTTATCTAATGTGGCGCCTGAAACCCGTCAGAAAATCCTGGATAGGGCTCGTGAACTGGGATATCAGCTTTCTCCTGTTGCAACCCGTACAGCGCGAGGGAAGAAGAGTGTGGGTATTATTACACCTCTAAAGCCACAATGGTTTTTATCTAAACTCATATCTTCTATAGAAAGTTATTTGTTCGCGGTAGGTTTGGAAGGACACCTTTTCAGCATTGACAGTATAGATACCCAGGCTGATCTTATTGATCGGTTGGTAACCACTCAGCTTGTTGATGGATTAATTTTGACATCAACCTCTTTAAAAGCCGAGAGTATTGATTGCTTGGCAGAAATAGACTCCCTTAAAATAGTTACAATTGAGGGAAGTACAGAATATTTTTCATCTGTTTATATCGATAATGTAGAAGGTGCAAAGATTGCCACGAGCCATTTGATCAATTTGGGACACAGATCAATTGGCTTGATTTCAGGGGAAGAATACGATCCCTTGTATTCCCCAATACCATCTCAACGTAAAGAAGGGTATGTTAGCGCGCTTGAAGAAGCCAGCATTCCAGTACGAAAAGAATTAATCACGTCTGGGAATTTTTCATACCAGGGCGGTGAAAAAGCTATGGAAAAGCTTTTCACTATCAAGGATCCGCCTACCGCGATTTTTGCATTATCGGATGAAATGGCGATTGGTGCTATGTATGCTATTCGCAAGATGAAATTAAGAGTCCCTGAAGATATTTCGGTAATGGGTTTTGATGATAACGACGTATCCAAATATATTGGCTTAACCTCCGTTCATCAACCTGTATCCGAATTTGGAGAACAGGCTGCCAAACAGTTAGTTTATGAGCTTTATCATGATATTGAAGAGCTAAAACATATTGAGTTGGGGTTTAATTTAATAATCAGAGAAACGACTGGCCCTGGACCTGGGCGGAAGAGCAATGTGGCCGGCAACGATTTTTCAAATGATATCTATTTATAGTTCAGTGTCATCATAATCTGAAGTGCCATCGGGGCACATCAGATGTACGCCCAACTCAGGAGAGTTGGGTGCCACGCGCACATCGTACCCTTGTGGGATTCCAGGAGGGCCCTAAGGGGTTTTCGCAGTTTTCGCAACGATTCCTACACACCCCCCCTGACTAAACTTTTTACCCGGACTTTTTACTCCTTAAGGGCGGGTAAACAGAGTAAAAAGTTTTGCTTAATAAGAAAAGGTCGGGACTAGACCGAAGCGCTTTCTAATGTGAGCGGTATCAAGCCGCATCACAGGTTTTGTTTGACAATTCATATACGCTGCGGTATACTTCACTTTCGTGAAAAATAACGTATGGGAGATTTAAGCGCGTATGGAAAAATCAACAAAACCGGCGGAAGCACCCGGCGATGAAATTCAAGCAAAACAACGCTTTGATGGAAAGGTGTTAAAAACCACACTCCAGGGAGGGTTGATTGATATTGGCAGTAAACTACCTGCTTTTATTCACATATCCCAAATTGTCAAAGATAATGATCCAAAGGTATCTGTGAACAGTATTGAAGAAGTATTAAAGGTTGGACAGGAAGTTTCTGTTTGGGTTAAACGTGTAAAGAAAGACCGCATTGAGCTCACCATGAAAGAGCCTTTGGTTCTTGAATGGCGTGAAATTAAGCCTGGTATGGTGGTTAAAGGTAAGATCATAAGGTTAGAAACCTTCGGTGCATTTGTCGAGATTGGCGCTGAGCGGCCAGGTTTGGTTCACATCAGTGAACTTTCGCACAGCTATGTGCGCACGCCCGGTGAAATTGTGCGTGAAGGTGATGAGATTGAAGTCAAGGTACTTGAAGTGAATCGACGCAAGAAACAGATCAAATTAAGCATGAAGGCGCTGCAGGAGCTTCCCGCTGAACCAGAAGTGAAAGCGCCCAAAAAAGGCGGAAAACGCGGCAAGGCGAAGGATAAACAGGAAAAAGTCACTGAAGTGGTTGTTCCAGATCCAACTGCTATGGAAATTGCTATGCGCCAAGCCATGGATCGCGCCCAACATGACGAAGCTGAAGTCAGCAGTGCAAATACTCGCAGCAAGCACAGCAAAGATATTGCCAGTGAGCAGAACGATATTCTTGAAAGAACACTTAAGAATAAAGTCAGTTAGTAGTAACTGACCATGCAGACGGTGGTTTATCTCAAATCATCCTCAAATAAATGAACATACCGCGGGAGGCGCCGGGAAATTACTGGCCCTCCCTAAGCTTTTAATTAAACCTAAGTTAATATTGATGTAAATGTTATGTTACGATGAACGTGATTGATTCTTGTCAAGACATTATAATTATTTCATCAATTAGTTGGAGGTAGGATGACGACCAAGTACATATTCTTCACTGGTGGTGTGCTAAGTTCAGTTGGCAAAGGCTTAACCGCAGCGGCGATTGGGCGATTGCTCAAAGAGTGTGGCTTTCGCGTTGGCGTTCAAAAGCTTGATCCTTACTTGAATGTTGATCCCGGCACGATGAGTCCTTACCAGCACGGCGAAGTCTTTGTGCTGGATGATGGCTCTGAAACGGACTTGGATCTGGGCCATTATGAACGTTTCATTGATGTCCGTCTGAGTAAAGTTTGCAATGTGACAAGTGGACAGGTTTATGCTGAAGTGATTGAGCGTGAACGGCGCGGGGACTATCTCGGCGGCACAATCCAGGTTATTCCACACATCACAAATGAGATCAAAAAACGTATCATGATGGTAAGTAAAGCGACAGACGCTGAGATCGTTTTGGTTGAGATTGGTGGCACTGTAGGGGATATCGAGAGCTTGCCGTTTCTGGAAGCGATTCGCCAGATGCGCAATGATATTGGGCGTGAAAACACAGCTTATATTCATCTTACCTGGCTGCCTTATATTAGCGCAACGGGTGAATTAAAGACCAAACCGACACAGCACTCAGTCCGCGAGCTAAGATCGATCGGCATTATGGCAGATATGATTGTGGCAAGGTCAGACTATCCCGTTGAGGAAAGCCTCCGCGAGAAGATTGCCTTGTTCTGTGACGTTGATAAACAAGCGGTTATTCCTTTGATCACATCGCAAGTATTGTATGAGGTTCCGCTTATTCTGGAAGATGCAGGTGTTGCCGGTATTCTGATGAAGCGTTTAAACCTGGAAAAACGCCAGGAGCCTGATTGGCGTGAGTGGCGTTGGTTAGTAGAAGAAGTGCGCAGACCCAAACCGATTGTTAATATTGCTTTGGTTGGAAAATATGTCGAACTACATGATGCATACATCAGCGTACGTGAAGCACTTAAACACGCAGCGCTTCATCGAGGTGTAGAAGTAAATATCTCTTGGGTGCATTCTACCGATTTGGAAAAGGGGCTTAATCTGGACATCCTTGAAGGAGTGGATGGTATTGTTGTGCCAGGCGGATTTGGTAGCCGAGGTGTTGAAGGCAAGATCATGGCAGCGAATTACGCTCGTAAGAACAAGGTGCCTTACCTGGGTTTGTGTCTCGGCATGCAGGCGATGGTGATAGAGTTTGCGCGTGCAGCATTGGGAGATGAAAGAGCCAATTCATCCGAATTTGACCATGCGACATCTGCGCCTGTGATTGATTTAATGCCTGACCAGCATAATGTCACCAATATGGGTGGCACGATGCGTTTAGGATTATATCCATGCCAACTTCAACCTGTTACCATCGCAGCTAAAGCCTATGGTGTAAATGAAGTAGAAGAACGCCATCGCCATCGTTTTGAAGTCAATAATAGTTACCGCGGCATTCTTGAAGAACACGGGATGGTCATGTCTGGTATTTCTCCTGATAAGAGTCTGGTAGAAATTGCTGAAATAAAAGATCATCCCTATATGCTGGGCACGCAGTTTCACCCCGAGTTCCTTTCACGACCCAACCGCCCGCATCCCTTGTTTACCGCGTTTATGGAAGCGGTGTGCGAACGGGCAGGTATTTTGAAAGATGTGTAAATTGAGCAACTGTAGGGATAAGGAATGTTTTAGCATATTGATAAATTAAAGAGCTGTATTATAATTAAGTAATTTTATATTCTGGAAAGGATTAGGTCAAAGTACCAATGAATACAACGATTGTTGATTTAAATGCACTTGAAATTCTTGATTCACGCGGTAACCCCACACTTGAGGTTGAGGTTATTTTAGCCGATGGTAGTTGGGGGCGTGCGGCAGTACCATCCGGAGCCTCAACAGGCGTGCACGAAGCCTTGGAGCTGCGCGATGGTGATAAAGCGCGTTATAACGGCAAGGGAACCACGCAAGCGGTGGGGCATGTAAACAAAGAAATCGCTGAAGCCTTGATCGGGTGGGACGCAGTTGAACAGAAAGCTATTGATATGGCATTGCTTGAATTGGACGGTACGCCAAACAAATCGAAGTTAGGTGCTAATGCAATTTTAGGTACTAGTTTGGCGGTAGCAAAAGCTGCTGCAAATGCTGTCAGTTTACCACTCTACCGCTATCTGGGTGGTGTTTATGCTCATCTGCTCCCCGTTCCAATGTTGAATATTCTTAATGGTGGAGCACATACTGGTTGGCAGACTACTGATGCGCAGGAATTCATGGTGATGCCTTTGGGGGCCGAATCGTTTGCTCAAGGGCTGCGCTGGGGGTCAGAGATTTATCAAGCGCTTAAGGGTGTGCTTAAAGCCAAGGGATATGCAACACTGGTGGGTGATGAGGGTGGGTACGCACCTGCGCTCAAGGCAAATGCTGAGGCTGTTGAGCTGATCTTGGAAGCCATTGAAAAAGCCGGCTATAAGGCTGGTGAAGATGTTGCCATCGCGCTTGATCCAGCAGCTTCTGAGTTTTATGACGAAAAAGAAAAGGTCTACAACTTACGCACAGAGGGGCGTAAACTTTCCAGCGAGGAAATGGTTGCCTTCTGGGTTGATTGGGTCAATAAATATCCGATTGTATCCATTGAAGATGGTTTCGCTCAAGATGATTGGGAAGGTTGGAAGATGTTTACCGCCCAAGTGGGTGACCGCATTCAAGTTGTCGGTGATGATTTATTGGTAACTAACCCGACACGCGTTGAGCGGGCAATCGCAGAAAAAGCCTGTAATGCATTGCTCGTCAAGGTGAATCAGATCGGTTCGCTGACCGAAACTATGGAAGCCGTCACGCTCTGTCAGACAAATGGCTGGCGCGCAGTGACCTCCCATCGTTCAGGCGAGACTGAAGATACGACCATCGCCGATCTTTGTGTGGCGATGAACATGGGGCAGATCAAAGCTGGTGCCCCTGCGCGTTCTGATCGAGTTGCCAAGTATAACCAATTGTTGCGTATTGAAGCTGAATTAGGCGATACTGCCAAGTATGCCGGCTGGTCTGCGCTGAAAAGCTAGAGAAGAATAGATGAACATATTACTAGCAGACCGTTTTGCGGTCTGCTAGTTTTGGTGTTTTTTATTTGAGTGAATCCCAAAATATCAGGAAGTAGCGTAAAATTGAAATCTAAGTATTATCATGAAGGTACCACTATAGATTTGTTTCTTGTCTGAGATTAAGGAGATATCATGACCAAAGGTGTCAGCAAGATTGTCAAAATATTTTTTATCTTTACTTTGGCTGCCTGCAGCATGCCAGCGCAGGAGCTTGCTACTCAGGTTACAGATGAGCAATTAACTAAAACCAATGAAACAGCTGTTGCGCTAGATCCTGCACCAAATCAGGCAACTGAAGAACCCCAAACTGCACAATGCCCTGAAGGCAGTACAGAGATCCGCGCTTATAGCGTCAATTTCTGTTTTGATACCGATCTGGCACAAGGTTTATGGCAAGAGATTGTGCCTGCGACGCCTATACAGGAAAATATGGCGCTCTGGGATGTTATGCCTGAGCATTTCATGATCACTTTTACGAATTACATCCTGCCTGATACTTTCCATCCGGCTGTCATGCGCATCTTCCCGTTGCAGGAATTTGCAGCCATGTTTCCGATTGCCGGAGAAAAGATCGGTGCTTTAAGCATTTACCTTGAATCTCAAGAATCTGATGTGCCCTATGCACCTTTGCTGCCTCTCTTTAACGCTACACAAGTGATCCAGGTAGATTTAACATATTTGTCTTTCCAGAATGGTCAGGGGATGCGCTGGATTACACAATACAGCCAGGATTCAGGGACAATTAACAATCAAGAACTTTTTTATGCATTTATGGGCATCACGGATGATGAACAATATCTGATTTCAGCCATCTTACCGCTCTCGCATATTTCCCTTTACGCGGATATGTTCAGTGAACCTGAAGGAGGCTGGGAAAATTTCGACGCGAACATTGACCAATATTATGCCCAGGTGGAGCAGGATTTGTCCGTTGTATCCCCTGACTCTTTTTCACCCTCATTGGAAATTCTGGATGCGATGATGGCTTCCCTTGAGGTTGGGCCTGATGTGCTGCCTTAGGCCCTTTGACGGTCCACAGTTTAATGATTGATACAGTCTATGAAAACGGCATTAGAACGTTTTGAAGCTTCTATACTGAATTGTCGCAAGTGCCCGCGCCTGACCGCATGGCGTGAAGAAGTTGCCATGACCAAACGGCGCGCTTATATGGATCAGGTGTATTGGGGTAAGCCAGTACCTGGTTTCGGCGATCCTCAAGCACGTGTCATGATCATTGGTCTGGCGCCGGGGGCACATGGTTCTAACCGCACCGGGCGCATGTTCACCGGGGATGCTTCAGGTAATTTCTTGTTTCCTGCCCTTTATCGAGCAGGTTTTGCCAATCAAGAACATGCGCATAAACAAGGTGACGGCTTGATCTTAAGGGATGCTTTCATATCGGCAATATGTCGTTGCCCGCCACCTCAGAATAAACCCACACGGCAGGAGATAGCAAACTGTTTGCTTTATCTTGATGAAGAGATCTGTTTGCTTTCAAAACTGCAGGGGTTTGTGGCTCTGGGTCGTATCGCCTTTGACGGCATTCTGCGCCTTTATAAGAGCAGGGGAATGCAGCTGCCAAAAATGGATTTCGGACATGGGGCCTTTTACCGATTTGGAGCTGGTCTGCCCTGGTTGCTATGCTCCTATCATCCAAGCCGGCAGAACACGCAAACAGGCAGGCTGACAGAACCAATGTTTGATGGCATCTGGAGGCAGGTGAAAGATTTGTTGTTTACATCATCCTCCATGTAGCCGCTTTGGCAGTGGGTATGAATTTATGCTGCTGTTGATATCGCTCAATCTGACGATGGCATTACAGCCTAATTTCCCGCTGGCGGCTGAGGTGCTGGTGAATTTCATCAGAGGGCTTTCCATAAAGAGGATTGAGAAAATGCATCAAAATAGCGGTTGATGCAAAGTTATTACTCTTAAAACCAATGCATTATAATTACCCCATTATCTTGTTAATGATTTGGAAGAAAGGCGCTTATGGTTTTTCCCACTGCTAGTCCCAAGGTGATTGATAAAGCCAAACAGATCATGGCGATGGATCCGATCTTTTTGGATACTGAGACGACTGGTTTTGGACGGAATGACGTGGTTATTGAGATTGGCATTGTCAATTTGGGGGGTAAAGTGCTTTTTGAATCATTGATCAAACCTGCTATACCTATCCCACCAGCCTCAAGCTTGATTCATGGCATCACGGATGAAATGGTTATCGATGCCCCTGGTTGGAAAGACGTCTGGAGTGAGATTGAGAATGTCTTAAAAGACCGTATCATCGGCATGTATAATGCTGATTTTGACCTGCGCCTGATGAAACAAACCCACCAGCGTTATTGGCTGGATTGGAATATTGAAGACAAGCGGACATTTTGTGTAATGAAACTTTTTGCTGCATTTTACGGTGATTGGAATTCAAAGTACAATAGCTTCCGTTTGCACAAACTGGAAAATGCCGGCCGGATGAGCGGTATTGCTCTACCCAATTCGCACCATGCGGTGGATGATGCCAAGTTGACTGCCGCACTGATGGCTTATATCGCCGGTTGTACGCCAGGCCAAGCATAATAAAATTCATTGACCCGAAAGAGGTGCAGACATGAAATTGACTTACCCCAAAGCACGAAAACAAAGCCTGGTCGAGAAACTACATGGCAGGAATGTCCCTGACCCATACCGCTGGATGGAAGATATTGACTCTCCTGAAACGCGTACCTGGATTGAAGCTCAAAACCAGCTTACCCATGCTTATCTGGAAACGTTACCCGATCGCGACGCCATCAAACACAGGATGACGGAGTTGTGGGATTATGAGAAATATGGCGTGCCTGGGCAACATGCTGGACGTTATTTCTATACCCATAATACCGGTTTGGAAAATCAGAATATCCTCTATTGGATG
>Ga0209121_10002545_pt1 | contig 18410 bp, 18 predicted proteins | sample Cruoilmetagenom3_FD_187292 | JGI IMG/M metagenome (GOLD analysis project Ga0209121, IMG submission 187292) | Oil polluted marine microbial communities from Coal Oil Point, Santa Barbara, California, USA - Sample 3 (SPAdes) (version 2) | ecosystem: Environmental > Aquatic > Marine > Oil seeps ... | reverse complement strand
CGGCGGGAATATCAGCGGGCAACACGTGGCGCGAGCCGCCCTCTTTGTACTTGGCGTCATAGTCGTACCAGCCGTCCGTCAGGATGTCGGTGACACAAAGCGCGCGCGTGTCCTGCCCGGTCCCTGTCCCGACCCCCATGACGCTGGTCGTCATCTCGCGCCCTGGTGCGAAAGTTTCGACCATCACCACGTCGGGCATATCATCGGACAGTTGCGGCGGCGAATTGGCGGCGTCGTGAACGATGTAAATCCCGACCGAGCTGCCTTCGTTATTGGGTTTGACCACATAGGGCGGCACCATCATGTGGCGCGCGCGCACGTCATCGGCCTTGGCCAGAATGCTGTCGACCACCGGCAGGCCCGCGGTGCGAAACACCTGCTTTGAACGCTCTTTGTCCATCGCAAGCGCCGAGGCCAGCACACCGGAATGCGTATACGGCAGGCCCATCCATTCCAGAATGCCCTGTACGCAGCCATCTTCGCCCCATCGGCCATGCAGCGCGTTGAAGACAACATCTGGCTTAATATCAGTAAGTTGCTGGACCAAATCCGGTCCCGCATCGATTTCGATCACCTCGAAACCTTCGCCCCGCAAAGCCGTCGCGCATTCGCGCCCTGTGCTGAGAGACACCTCGCGTTCAGCGGAGGGGCCACCCATCAATACTACGACTTTTTGGGCTGTCCTGCTCGACTTGCCCGCCACTTGTGCCTCGTACCTGGGTCGTTCGTGCGACCCTTAATGGTTATTCTTGCGGCCCCTGCCTCGGAGCCTTAATCCGGGATCGCTTCGCCGACCCTCTTGATTTCCCATTCTAGCGTTAGACCACTGGTTTCGTAAACCTTTTTTCGCACGTCTTCGCCAAGTCCTTCCAGATCGGCAGCCGTGGCCCCGCCGATGTTGGTCAGAAAATTGCTGTGCATCTGGTTCATCTGCGCGCCGCCGCGTGTCGCGCCGCGCATGCCTGCGTCGTCGATCACCTTCCAGGCCTTCAGATCATGACTGTCATCCGCCTTGCCGGTCGATGAAAACCCGGCGGGGTTGCGGAATGTGCTGCCCGCCGTGCGGTCGCGCGTCGGCTGGGTCTCATTGCGCTTGGCCAGTTGGGTGGCCATCTTGGCCTCCAGCGCGGCGGAGTCACCGGTGGGCGCGGCGAACGTGGCCTCGACCAGCACCCAGCCTTCGGGCAGCTCGCTTTGGCGGTACTGGAATTGCAGATCCTCAGCGGTGAGCGTCACCAATCCGCCGCTGCGCGTCACCGCCTTGGCGGATGTGAACACATCGGCGACATAGTCGCCATAACAGCCCGCATTCATGCGGATCGCGCCGCCAATGGCACCGGGAATGGTGCGCAGAAAGGTCAGGTTCAGCCCCGCAGCGGCGGCCTTGCGCGCCACATGAGCATCCAGCGCGGCGACGCCTGCGGTGACGGATTGTCCTGCGATGTCAATCTGGTTGAACCCGCGGCCCATGCGGATCACCACGCCACGAATGCCGCCATCACGCACGATCAGGTTGCTGCCGACCCCCATGGGGAACACCGGAATGCTTGCGTCCAACGCGGCCAGAAAATCGCGCAGGTCATCGACATCGGCGGGCTGAAACAGCACATCCGCCGGGCCACCGACGCGCATCCAGGTCAGATCGGCCAAGGCACGGTTTTCGGTCAGGGTGCCGCGCACCTCAGGCAGGATCATTGGGCCCTTCCCAGGCGCGCGCGCAGCCAGCGGCTTAGATAGACCACCGGCCAGCGCAGGATCGACATGGCCGCCGCCGCCACGATCAGCCCGACAAAGGGCCCGTTTTCATAGGTCACATAGCCCAGCAACGGAATGCCAACGGCGATCAGCCCCCAGGCGGCGGGCCAATGTTGGCGGCGCGACGGGAACATGGCGATCACATTGGCCAGAACGGCCCAGGCACAGGCAAGGATCAGCGACAGGGTCATGATTTCGGCGGCTCCGCAGGTCGGCCCATCGCCCGTTTGGCGAGGTACATCAATGGTCGCCGGAACATGGACAAAAAGGCCAGAAGCGCAAGGGTCAAAACGATGAAACCATGGTCTCGGGCGATAAAATACAGCAAAACCGGCGCGGCCAGCAGCAAAGCCAGGCCCGGCCCCATCTGCGTGCGCATCGGCAGGAATGCCGTCAGCGTGGCGGCCAACACCCAAAGGCAGGCCAGGATCAGGGTCATGCTCATAGTTTGCTCCAGAGGGTTGAGGCCAACGCGGCAAGCGCAAAGATCAGGCCCAGCCAGGGCACCAGTGGGTGGGTCTTGAACGGCGCGTCAGGCTCGCGCCGCTTCAGCGCAATCAGCGCCGTGTTGACGACAACAAACACCGCCAATAGCACGGTTGCGGTCATTTCCGCCAATTGTGCGACCGGCAGAGCCAGCGACGTTATGACCAGCGCAGTTCCCAGCAGAACGGTTGCCAGAACCGGCGTGCCCAGACGGGGGTGGGAACGGTGAAACAGCGACAACGCCGGTTCGCGCCGCCCCAGGCCGAACAACACACGCGCCGCCATGACGATCTGCGCCAGCACACCGTTCAGCGCGGCAACAACGGCGATGGCAGACAGATAGACGGGCGAAATCAGCGTTGCTTTCTGCCACACCGCCACAAGCGGGCGGTCGGAAACGGTCAGTTCTGCCAGCGGCACGGCGCGGACCGCAGCCAGGCTGACCAGCGCATAGAGCACCGTTGTCACGCCAAGCGCGATCAGGATGGCGCGCGGCATGGTGCGGGTCGGGTCCTTGGACTCTTCGGCCATGTTGACCATGTCCTCAAAGCCGATAAAGGCAAAGAACGCCAGCGCGACGGCGGCGGTGATGCCGGGCCAGACCGGCGGCGGCAGAGCGGCATAGTCGACCACCGCTTCAGCCGAAAACCCGGCCCAGATGACGCCGATCAGACCGACAATCTCGGCAACCGTGAACGCGGCAGCCAAAGACAGGCTTTCCAAAACGCCAACCAGGGCCACAAGGGTCAGCGCGACACCAATGCCGATGATCGCATATTCGGTGGGAACATCGACAATTGCGGTCAGATACCCGACCCCACCGCGCAGCACGGCTGCGGCAGAGATGGTGCCAGCCAGCACAATGGCCACGCCGATTGCGACCCCCAGCCAATGCAAGCCCAGCCCTTTTTCGACAAAGGCGGCCTCTCCTGAGGCTTCGGGAATACGCGAGGAGAATTCGGCATAGGACAACGCGGTGGGCGCGGCGGTCAGCCCCGCCAACAGAAAGGCCAGCGGCGCATAGACGCCCGCCTGCGCAGCGATCGCGCCGACCAGCACGTAAATCCCGGCGCCGACCATGACGCCAATGCCATACATCGTCAGCAAGCCAAGCCCGACGCGGCGCTTTAATTCGTCAGCCATGTGACATGCCTTTCGTGACGCGCGCCCCTTGCGGCCCTTTCTGTGGCCCTTTTTGTGGCCCTTTTTGTGGCCCTTTTTGCGACACGGGGCCGCGAAAGGTCATGATCAAGGGCAGGATTTCCGCCTTTCGCTGCGAAAAGCGGCGCACGGGTCAGCCCCGCAACTGATCAGGCAGCGCATTGGCCCAGGCCGAAATGGTCCCGGCGCCCAGACAAACCACCATGTCGCCCGGCTTCGCCTGTTCACGCACCATGCGCGTCAGGTCGTCCTGGCTCTCGACCACGCGGGCGTGGCGGTGGCCATGCGCAATCAGACCGGCGACCAGATCGCCATGGCTTGCACCTTCGATTGGCTCTTCGCCAGCGGCAAAAACCTCGGCGATGCCCACGACGTCGGCTTCGTTGAAACAGGCGCAGAAGTCATCAAACAGGCTGTGCAGGCGGGAAAAGCGGTGCGGTTGATGCACGGCAATGACGCGCCCTTCACAGGCCTGACGCGCAGCTTTCAGCACGGCGGCGATTTCGACCGGGTGGTGGGCATAATCGTCGATGATGGTCACGCCGTCCACCTCGCCCACCCGGGTAAAGCGGCGATTCACACCGCCGAAACTGGCCAGGGCGGCGCGGATTTCTTCGCGTTTCATGCCCAAGTGGCGCGACACGGCCACGGCGGCCAGCGCGTTGGAGACGTTGTGATCACCCGGCATCGGCAGGGTGCAGCCTTCGATCACCGTGCCTTCGCCACGCAGTTCAATGTCAAAATGCGCAACCCCGGCGCGATAGGTCAGATTGACCGCGCGCACATCTGTCTGGGCGTTGAAACCATAGGTCACGACGCGCCGGTCAGTGATCTTGCCGACCAGCGCCTGCACCTCGGGATGGTCGGTGTTGCACACGGCCAGACCGTAAAAGGGAATGTTCGACACGAAGTCCAGAAACCCCTGTTTCAGCGTATCAAAATCGCCCCAGTGTTCCATGTGTTCGGGGTCGATATTGGTGACAATCGCGATGGTGGCGGGCAGCCGGTTGAAGGTACCGTCGCTTTCGTCCGCTTCCACGACCATCCATTCACCCTGCCCCATCCGGGCATTTGAGCCATAGGCGTGGATGATGCCGCCGTTGATTACGGTCGGATCAATGCCGCCTTTGACCAACAGTTCGGCGACCATCGTCGTGGTGGTGGTTTTGCCATGCGTGCCGGCAACCGCGATGTTGGATTTCAGCCGCATCAGTTCGGCCAGCATTTCGGCGCGCCGCACCACCGGCAGGCCCCGCGCACGGGCCGCATCCAGTTCGGCGTTGCCCGGCTTGATCGCCGATGAAATGACCACGACTTCGGCGTTGTCCAGATTTTCGGCGGCCTGACCGATGAAAATCTCGGCACCCAGCCCGGCCAGACGGTCGGTGATTTTCGACGCCTTCAGGTCGCTACCCTGCACGCGATAGCCGTGGTTCAACAGCACCTCGGCGATGCCCGACATGCCGATGCCGCCAATCCCGGTAAAGTGGATCATGCCCATTTCGGTGGGAAGTTTGGTTGCGGCTGCGCTCATGTCACATGTCCTGTCATCTCATTCACCAAGGAAACCAGGCGATCGGTTGCGTCCGGGATGCCCTGAGAAAGGGCGGCGCGCGCCATCTGTTCGGCCCCTTGCGGGTTTTGCAATACGGCTGCGATTTGCGCCGAAAGCACGTCAGGGTCAAGCTGACTTTCCGGGATCAATATCGCAGCGCCCGCATCGACCAGCCCGCGCGCATTGGCGGTCTGGTGGTCTTCGGTGGCATGGGGATACGGGATCAGGATCGAAGGCCGTCCGATCACGCTGATATCGCTGACAGATCCGGCGCCCGCACGCGAGATCACCAGCTGGGCCTCGCTCATCCGGCGCGGCACATCGTTGAAAAACGGCTGCACATCGGCGCGAATGCCGTGTGCGTCATAGAATTCGGTGACGCGGGCGTGGTCTTCGTCGCGCGCCTGGTGGCTGACCGAGACATGGCGCAGAAGCTCGGGCGGCAGGGCAGCGATGGCGGCGGGCACGTTGTCAGACAGGGCGCGCGCGCCTTGTGATCCGCCCATGACCAGGATCGACATCGGGTAATCCCCCGGTGCGATATAACCTGCGCCTGCGCGATCCAGAATGGCGGCGCGCACCGGGTTGCCGGTGTGCACGGCCTCGACCCCATCAGGCAGGTCGGTCGGCCAGGTGCCACAGGCCAGACGATCAACGCGTTTTGAAAAGATCTTGTTCACACGGCCCAGAACGCCGTTTTGTTCGTGGATCATGCGCGGCAGGCGCAGCAGCGTCGCCGCCGCCAGCGCGGGGATGGTCGGGTAACCGCCAAAACCGACAACGGCCAGCGGCCGGTCGCGCCGCATCCGCCAAGCGGCCCCCAGAACGCCCGCCAGAACGCGGAACGGCACCAAAGCCTTGGCCACAATCCCGCCACGCGAAAACGTCGCCGAGGAAACCTGTTCGATCTCGACCACATGGGGAAAGCCACCAGTATAGCGCGCCCCGCGTGCGTCGGTTGACAGCTTCACCCGCCAGCCGCGGCGCAGCATGACCTCGGCCAAGGCCTGGGCCGGAAACATGTGGCCGCCGGTGCCCCCGGCAGCAATGACCAGAAGCGGTTGGCGGTCGGTCATCGGAACCCTCGTGTGTTCAAAAGTTCATTCATTTTGCCCTGTGGGCGTGTGCGGGTAAATGCCAGAAGCATGCCCAAGGCAACCCCACCGGCAATCAACGACGATCCGCCATAGCTGACGAAAGGCAGCGTCATGCCCTTGGCCGGCAACAGGCGCACGGCGACGCCCATGTTGATCAGGGCCTGCACACCGAACATGGCCGCAAGCCCCGTACCCGCCAGGCGAATGAACATGTCGCGTTCCTGGATCAGACGCAGAAAGCTGCGCACAACAACGGTCGCGTACAGCGCGATAATGATCAGCACCAGGATCAGCCCGTATTCCTCGGCGGCAACGGCAACGATGAAATCTGTATGCGCGTCGGGCAGTGACCATTTCACCTGGCCCTCGCCGACGCCAACGCCGAAAAACCCGCCCTCGCGGATGGCGTTGGTGGCATAGCCCAGCTGCGTGGTCGGGTCGACTTCGGGGGTCAGAAACCCATCAATGCGCCGGGCAAAGTGTTCCGAATTGTGATAGGCAAAGGTGCCGCCCATGACGACCAGCCCGGCGATGGCGATCAACAGGGTAAAGGGCGCGCCTGCCAGGAAATACATGACCCCCCAGCCAAACAGGATCAGGGCGGATTGGCCGAAATCGGGCTGCATGGCCAGAAAGGCCACGACGACAACGGCCAGCGCGAAAGACATGGTTTTGCCCGGTGGCCCGCCCAGATCATGGCTGGCGGCCATCAGCCAGGCGGCGACGATGACAAAGACAGGTTTCAGAAACTCGGACGGCTGCACGGATGCAAAGCCCAGCGAATACCAGCGCACCGCGCCCTTGCCGAAATCGGTGCCCAGCACCGGCAGCAAGGCCAGTGCGACGAACGCCAGGACAAAGCCGATCACGCCCAGACGCCGCACCAGATTGGGTGGCATCATGGTTGTGACAAACAGCGCAACCAGCGCAGCACCCCCAAAGATCGCCTGACGTTCAACATAGTGGAACGGATCCAGCCCGTTGCGCGCGGCCAGTGGCGGCGAGGCGGCCAGACCAAGCAACAGCCCGATCCCGAACAGCATGAGAATACAAGAGACCGACCACTTGTCGATCGTCCTCCACCAACGGGGAAGAATAGGATCACCGTCCCGCTTGGGGAGAGCGCCATACACCATTTCGGTCATGAGATACCGCCTGAACTGCCTCAACATCGCCCGTTTGCCGGGTCTAAGCGCGAGTGTAGCGCGAAAAGGCCTGTGAATCCAGTGGGATTCTATTGCTAAAGTCGTCGTCGAAACGGGCTATTGCCCACCCGGCGTCATCGCCTGACCTGGCGTCTTGCGATCCAGCCCCAGTTGGCGTTCACGCCAGATGATCAGGATGCCCGCAGCGATGACCAAAGCAGCCCCAGCCAGCATCGGCCCGGTCGGCACCTCGGAAAACACGAAATACCCGATCACCAGCGCCAGCAACATCGAGGCATAGTCAAACGGCGCAATCATGGATGCGTCTGCGTGGCGGAACGCGGTGGTCAGCAACCCCTGTGACACCCCACCAATGATACCCGCAAGGATCAAAAACAGCGCCTGTATCGGTGTTGGCACGACCCAGCCGAACGGCAACGTGAACAGGCTGAGCGCGGTCGCGGTGAGCGAGAAATAGAACACAATGGTCGCAGGGTGTTCCGTGCCCACCAGCTTGCGCACGAAAATCTTTGCCAGCGCCGCAAAAGTCGCCGCCATCAGCGCCAGAATCGCCCCCAGCGTCTGGGTCGAGGACAGCTCGCCCTCGCTCAGGGCGGTCAGGCGCGGGCTGAGGATGATCAGCACCCCGACCATGCCAAGCGCGACAGCCGCCAGACGAAAGGCGCGCACCTGTTCGCCCAGAAACATCGCCGCGAAAATGACCGTCAGAATCGGAGCTGCGAAAAAGATCGCCGTCACTTCGGGCAGCGGCAACATGCCCAGAGCCGAGAAATTCAGCCCCATCGCCGCTGTGCCCACCAGCCCGCGCCACAAATGCCCCAACGGGTTTTGCGTGCGCAGCCCCCGGCGCAGGTTGCCGTCGATCTTCAACCACAGCAAGATGACCGGAATGGCGAAAAGCGACCGGAAAAACACCGCTTCGCCCGGCGGAATGCCGTCCGAGGCGGCCTTGATCAGCGAGGACATCGAGACAAAGCCCGCAACCGAGCCCAGCTTCAACAAAATGGCGCGTGATGTGTTCATGGCGCCATGGGTAACGCTTATCCGGTGAAATGCAAGCTTGCATGGGGGGCACTGGGTCTTGGCGCCGGGTCCTGGGTCTTGGCCTGGCGCGCAAGACAGGGTACGCCCCCCACATGACCCGCCTGATCCTGTTCAACAAACCCTTTGATGTGCTGTCGCAATTCACCGACCGCAAATCCCCGACGAAACGCGCGACCCTGTCGGATTATATCGACGTGCCCAAAGTGTACCCGGCGGGCCGTCTGGATCGTGACAGCGAGGGTCTGTTGCTGCTGACCGATGACGGCAAGTTGCAGGCGCAGATTTCCAACCCCAAGAACAAGATGACCAAGACCTATCTGGTGCAGATCGAAGGTGACCCAACGGACCGGGATTTGGAGCCACTGCGCAAGGGGCTGGTGTTAAAGGACGGCCCGACCCGCCCTGCCCTTGCCCGCCTGATTGATCCCCCCACGCTGTGGGACCGCACGCCGCCGGTGCGGTTTCGCAAATCCGTTCCCGACCGCTGGGTTGAGCTGACAATCTCCGAAGGGCGCAACCGCCAGGTCCGCCGCATGACGGCTGCCATCGGCTGCCCCACCCTGCGTCTGGTGCGCTGGCGCATCGGGGATTGGAGCCTGGACGGGATACGGTCGGGCGACTGGCGCGACGCCCCCCTGCACCGCGCCCCGCCGCGATAAGGGTGCCCCAAGCGCGGACGCCGAACACAGTGAGGCCATCCGTCGACCCGCAGCGCCCCGCGGGTGCGAGAGGTGCCCCTTGCGGTTCACGCTCGCAGACCAGGTGGTCAGCCTCAATCATCTTCATCTGGAAATTGACAGCTATGCCCCCGGCAGCATCATTGCCAAGCTCAAGATCATTGGAACTGCCGTCGTCACGACCTATGGCCTTGTGGCGTCTTACCCGTCCTTCAAGGACGGCATGGCGATGCTGCAAGAAGACCTGAACAAAGCCCTTCAACATGTCATTGAACATGCGCCCGAAGACCTGCCCGACGCGCCATGGCCCGATCACGTCCACATCCATCTGCGTGACGAAGAAGACCTGTTGGTTCAGGTACGAAACGCGGGCCGGTAACCGCACAAGGTCAGATCAGGATCGATCGCCTTTGGCCCGCGCGATCAGCAGTTTCATGCGCGGCATCTTCCAGTCCGGGTGGCGTTTCAGCACGGACAGCATAGCCGCTTCGGCCAGGCGCAGGTGACCCTTTTCAATCGCCCGTTCCAGCACGGCCCGCACATATCCGGCACTGTCGCGGCGACAGCGCAGGCGGATGTAAAACCCCGTATGGTCCAGCCGGTCGTCAACCGCTTCGCGCACGACCTCTTGCAACAGGCCCATGTGCAACAGCAGGCGCGGCACGCGGTGGCCCATGAAGCCACAGTGGAAATGCTCGACCTGGGCCGCATCCATGCGCGCGGCGTGGCGGGCGTCATGCATATCATAGGGATCATAGAACAGCTGCACCTGGCGCGCCTTACCCACGCCCGTCTTGCCGTCGCGATACCGGCGTGTGTCCCAATCGCCGCGGTCGCGGCCGCGATTATAACGCCCCTCCCAGGGCACGTCTTTCAGGCGCAGCGTGCTTTGCGGCACAAAGGCCAGCACCCGCGCACCGGGGGCTGCGGCCGCATAGGCACAGGCGCCATATCCACCCATAGAGCTGCCGTAAAACAGCACGTCCTCAAACCGTTCAAAGAACCCCAGCTTGCGCATTCGATCAAACAGCGCCCACAGGCGTTTGTGGCGGAACCAGTCGTTGCGGTCGTTCATCATGACGCCCATGTGCGACACGCCGCGCCCTTCCAGGAATTCAGCCCCCCAAGGCAGGCGCGGGCCTTCTTGTTCGCGGCTTTTCATATTGTCAAACGTGACGACCAGCCGGTCGTTTGAGCGACGCACATAGGTCACCGCATGGCGCGGCGAGGTCCAGTGGAACCCCGGCAACCCACGCTCTTGCGACATATTTCGAAATTCGGAAACCCGGCCCAAAAAAACACTCCACCCAACAATGGATCACCTTTTACGCGCGCCCCAAAAGAAATCAACCGGCCACGTTTCCGCAGCCGGTTGCATTGTTTCAAATGTGCCGCAGCTTGCGGCGGCTTACTGAACCAGCGTCAGAAGCGTGTCCAGCGAGGCCTTTGCGTCGCCATAGAACATGCGCGTGTTTTCCTTGAAGAACAGCGGATTTTCGATGCCCGAATAGCCGGTGCCCTGACCACGTTTGGACACGAACACCTGTTTCGCCTTCCAGCACTCCAGAACCGGCATACCGGCGATGGGGCTGTTGGGGTCTTCCTGTGCGGCCGGGTTCACGATGTCGTTTGAGCCGATAACAATGGCAACATCCGTATCCGGGAAATCATCGTTGATTTCATCCATTTCCAGCACGATGTCGTAAGGCACTTTGGCCTCGGCCAGCAGCACGTTCATGTGACCAGGCAGACGGCCCGCAACCGGGTGGATCGCGAAACGCACGGTCTTGCCTTTGGCGCGCAGGCGGCGGGTCAGCTCGGCGACGTTCTGCTGGGCTTGCGCAACAGCCATGCCGTAACCGGGGATGATGACGATGCTGTCGGCTTCTTCCAAAGCGGCGGCAACGCCCTCGGCGTCGATGGCAATCTGTTCGCCCTCGACCTCCATCTGCGGCCCCGTGGTGCCGCCAAATCCGCCCAGGATGACCGAGACAAAGCTGCGGTTCATCGCCTTACACATGATGTAAGACAGGATCGCACCGGACGAGCCAACCAGCGCACCGACCACGATCAACAGATCGTTGCCAAGGCTGAAACCAATCGCGGCAGCGGCCCAACCTGAATAGCTGTTCAGCATCGACACGACGACAGGCATGTCCGCCCCGCCAATGCCCATGATCAGGTGATAGCCGATGAACAGCGCGGCCAGGGTCATCAGCGCCAGCGGCAGGAAACCACCGGTGTTGAAGTACCAGATCAGACAGATCACGGAAATCGCTGCCGCAGTCGCGTTCAGCACGTGACCACCGGGCAGCTTTTCCGCCGACGAGGTCAGTTTGCCCGCCAGCTTGCCATAGGCCACGACGGAGCCGGTGAAGGTCACCGCCCCGATGAAGATGCCCAGAAACAGCTCGACCCGCAGGATCGCAACCTCGACCGGTGATTTATGCGCCAGAAGCGCGGCGAACCCGTCCAGGCCCTCTCGGGCCTCATGGCTCATCGCCATGACATTGCCCAGTTCAAGATGCGCGATATAGCCGACGAACACAGCCGCCAGACCGACCAGCGAATGCATCGCGGCGACCAGTTGCGGCATCTCGGTCATCTGCACTTTGGTGGCAACGTAATAGCCGATCAGACCGCCACCGGCGATCAGCAGCAGCGACAACGGCCACAGGCCCGATCCGGGGCCAACCAGGGTTGCGGCAACCGCCAGCGCCATGCCGACAATGCCATACCAAACAGCGCGCTTTGCGCTTTCCTGCCCGGACAGACCGCCAAGGCTCAGGATGAACAGAACAGCCGCAACGACGTAAGCGGCAGTGGTGAAACCAAATTCCATGTCTCGGCCCCCTTAAGATTTCTGGAACATGGCAAGCATGCGCCGTGTGACGAGGAACCCGCCGAAGATGTTGATCCCGGCCATGAAGATGGACAGGCCCGCCAGCAGGATGACCAGGAAAGAACTGGATCCGATCTGCATCAGCGCCCCCAGGATGATGATCGACGAAATCGCGTTCGTGACCGCCATCAAAGGCGTGTGCAGGCTGTGGCTGACATTCCAGATCACCTGGAAACCGATAAAGATCGACAACACGAAGACGATGAAATGCTGCATGAAGCTGGCGGGCGCGACAAGGCCGACCCCCAGCAACAGGACTGCACCAATGGCCAGCAACGTGACCTGGCTTTTCGTCTGCGCCTTGAACGCGGCCACTTCTGCGGCGCGTTTTTCTTCGGGCGTCAGCTCCGGCACCACCTCTTTTGGCTTGGCGGCAATCGCTTGAATTTTCGGCGGCGGCGGCGGGAAGGTAATCTCGTGGTCATAGGTCACGGTGGAGCCGCGGATCACGTCATCTTCCATGTCATGATTGACCTGACCGTCCTTTTCAGGCGTCAGATCGGTCATCATGTGACGGATGTTGTTGGCATACAGGCTGGACGCCTGAGCCGCCATGCGCGACGGGAAATCGGTATAGCCGATGATGGTCACGCCGTTATCGGTAACGATCTTTTCGTCCATCACGGTCAGCTTGCAGTTGCCGCCCTTTTCCGCCGCCAGATCAATGATGACGCTGCCCGGTTTCATGGCCTTGACCATGTCTTCGGTCCACAGCTCAGGTGCCTCGCGGTTGGGGATCAGCGCCGTGGTGATGACGATGTCGACCTCAGGCGCCAGTTCGCGGAACTTGGCCAGCTGGGCCTCGCGGAATTCCGGCGACGACACGGCGGCATAGCCACCGGTGGCTGCGCCATCTGCCTGGTCTTCTTCAAAGTCCAGATAGACGAATTCGGCGCCCATGCTTTCGACCTGCTCGGCCACTTCGGGGCGCACGTCAAAGGCCAGCGTGATGGCACCCAGCGATGTGGACGTGCCGATGGCGGCCAGACCGGCAACACCGGCACCAACCACCAGAACCTTGGCGGGCGGCACTTTACCGGCTGCCGTCACCTGACCGGTAAAGAAGCGGCCAAAGTTGTTCCCGGCTTCGATCACGGCACGATAGCCGGCGATGTTGGCCATGGACGACAGCGCATCCATCTTTTGCGCGCGCGAAATACGGGGCACCATTTCCATGGCGATGACGGTGGCGCCGGCTTTCTTCGCCGCCTCCATGCCCTCTTCGTTGGCCGCTGGGTTGAAGAAACTGATCAGGGTCTGGCCTTCGCGCAGACGCTTCAATTCCGTTGTATTGGGCTGACGCACCTTGGCGACGATATCGGCCGCCTTCCACAGCGCGGCGGCGGTCTTTACGACCTCAACGCCAGCAGCCTTATACACCGCGTCCGAGAAGCCCGCAGCCGCACCGGCCTTGGTTTCGATCACACAGTCATAGCCCAGTTTTTGCAGCATTGCGGCCGATTCTGGGGTCATTGCAACCCGGTTCTCGCCCTCGAATACTTCCTTAGGAACACCGATTTTCACGTATTTCTTCCCTTCTCTCCCAATCGTCACCACGGGCATGGTTTCCATCCCCGCAGCGGTTTCACGTTTCCTATACGCGGCGCGGGCGCGTTTTGGCACCCTGTTCCGTCACGTTGCGACCTTTTTTCTCAGGTTTTCGGCAAAATCGGAACACTGGTCAGATCCAACGCCGCACCTGCGACCTCCATTCTTCGAAGTCACCGCCAAAGGCTGACAGCAGCCCGGCCTCTTCGCCCAAAATGAACCGACGCGTGATCCAGGCCCCGAACAGCGGCACGATGGGCAGCGCAACCAGCGCGTCCCAGCGCAGGATCAGCCCCGCCAGGACCAATGTATCGCCCAGATAAATCGGGTTGCGCGACAGGCGAAAAATACCGCTGTTGACCAGGGCCGTGGGCTTTTGGCGCGGAATAAATGTCGTGCGCGCCCGCAACATTTCCCACAGCGCAAGCCCCATGGCACCCAGCCCCAAGGCGACCAGCCCCGTGCCCACCACCTGCGACCAGGCCCAGCCGAACCCCAGCTCGGGCACCAACCAGTTCAGCCCCCAGGCCAGACCTGCCGCCACGGCAAGCCAGCTGGGCGGTATATCCAGCCCCCTCAGCATCCCGCCGCCGATGCCCACGTGTTTTCGCGCATTTTCAACCTCACTGAGCAAACACATTCATTATCCCGAATGCAAAAGCAATACGTTTGCGCCAACATATCCCTTGCGCCGCCGTCCCGGCCCGATACCGTACCGCTGAACATGGGAGGACGACATGGCAGACTTGAAGGGCAAACACGCAGTTGTAACGGGCGGTGGCACGGGCATCGGCCTGGCAATTGCACAGGCTTTGGCGGGTGCTGGGGCCGAGGTGACGATCACCGGGCGCCGCGCCGACGTGCTGGAACAGGTCGCCGCAGACACGCCGGGGCTGCACCCCCTGGCGATGGATGTCGGCGACGAGGCCAGCGTGAAAGACGGCTTTGCCGCGGCGCGTGACGCGCGCGGCCCGATCACCATCTGCGTTGCCAACGCAGGCATTGCCGAAGGGCGCACGGTGCCCAAGACCTCGCTGGCGTTCTGGCGCCGCACCATGGCAACCAACCTGGACGGCGCGTTCCTGACCATGCGCGAGGCCCTGCCGGATATGGAGACCGCAGGCTGGGGCCGGATGATCGCTATCAGCTCGATTGCCGGGGTGCGCGGGCTGAAGGGCGGCGCGGCCTATAGCGCGTCCAAACACGGGCTGATCGGGTTGATCCGCGCCATGAGCGAGGACTACATGGGCTCGCATCTGACCTTCAACGCGATCTGTCCGGGCTATGTCGACACACCGATCGTCAGCCGCAACATCGACATCATTGCCAAGAAAACCGGCGCGGATGCGGACGCGGCTTTGGCGATGATGACCGATGAGAACCGCCACAAACGCCTGATTGCCCCCGAGGAGATCGGCGCGGCGGCCTTGTGGCTGTGCATGCCGGGGTCCGGCAGCGTGAACGGCCAGACGATTGAAATCTCGGGCGGGCAGGTATGACCGATTTCGCCGCCACCAAGGCGCTGTTTCACCTGCCTGACGGCATGACCTATCTGGATGGCAATTCGTTGGGGCCGCTGCCCAAGGCGGCATTGGCGCGCGTGGCCCAAACCGTCACCGATGAATGGGGCGAGATGCTGATCACCGCCTGGAACCGGGCCGGATGGATGGCGCAGCCCACCGCGTTGGGCGACCGGATCGGGCGGTTGATCGGCGCTGAACAGGGCTGCGTGACCACGGGTGACACCCTGTCGATCAAGGTCTATCAGGCGCTGGCCTCGGCCTTGGATATGGTGCCCGACCGACGGGTCATCCTGTCGGACACCGGCAACTTTCCGACCGATCTGTATATGGCTCAGGGACTGATCCGATCATTGGACAAGGGCCACGACTTGCGTTGTGTCGCACCCGAGGAGGTGGCCGATCACATCACCAAAGATGTCGCCGTCGTGATGCTGACCCAGGTCGATTATCGCACTGGGCGGCGCCACGACATGGCGGCCCTGACCAGAGCGGCGCACGATGTCGGCGCGGTGGTGATCTGGGATCTGGCCCATTCGGCGGGGGCATTTGCGGTGCATCTGGCCACCTGCAACGCCGATTTCGCGGTCGGCTGCACCTATAAATACCTGAATGCAGGCCCCGGCGCGCCGGCCTTTATCTATGTCGCGCCGCGTCACGCCAGTGCGGTGCGCCCTGCCCTGTCTGGCTGGCTGGGGCATGAGGCGCCGTTCGCCTTTGATCACGATTATCGTGCCGGGGGCGGCATCGAACGGATGCGCGTCGGCACGCCGCCCGTATTGCAAATGGCCGCGCTGGACGCCGCATTGGACATCTGGGACCAGGTCGACATGGATGCGTTGCGCGCCCGATCCGTCGCCCTGTGCGAGCGTTTCATCACAGGGGTCGAGGCCGCTTGCCCGGACCTGACCCTGGCCAGCCCGCGCGACGCCGATCAGCGCGGCAGCCAGGTGTCGTTCCATTTCAACCACGGCTATGGCGCGATGCAGGCGCTGATTGAGCGCGGTGTGATTGGTGATTTCCGCGCGCCTGACATCATGCGCTTTGGCTTTACGCCGCTTTATATCGACGAGGCTGACGTGGATCGCGCGATTGCGGTTTTGGCCAGGGTCATGGCGGGGCGGCTGTGGGATCAGGCGCAGTACAAGACCCGCAGCGCAGTGACCTGAGGCCGTGTTGCGCCGAGTTTTCTGGCCTTCGGCGAGGATATTTTTTGGCAAGAGGAAAAGGTCAGGGAGCGGTCAGCCAGTTGGCGAGGCCGCCCGGCATTTTCGGGCGAAAATGGGCAATCATGCGGCCTTCATCTGGCGCTGTCCTTTGCTTCCAGGGCGCAACGCCGTGCAGGGTGTGGCGGCGTAGCAGGTAAGCCTCGCCGGGGAGAACTGCCAGGTCTATCCGGCGGCAAGTTGCAAACGCCTCGCGCCGCGCGGCCTTATGGGGCTAGGCGATATCGATCTGCCCCTTGTCCAGCGGCAGGGTAAGGTCGCGTTCAGCCAGGTGATCCATCACCGCGCCAGTCAGGGGCGGGCCGCCGGCAACACGCCCCTGCGCATCATTGTCCAGCGCGTTCACCCCGACGAACCAGGTGCCCCCGCGCGGGTTCAGGTGGCGATCTGGCCGGGGTCTTTCACAGCCTGACAAGCCTCAGCGTGCGCATGAGAAACCCGGCCCATCGCCCTGACATAAAACGAAAATTCTTGCCACCCAAGGGAGGCCAGGCCGCCAACCACCCCCGTCTATGCCCCCAGAGCTTTGCGCAGCATGTTCAACGCGACCAGCGTCAAGAACACGGCAAAGACGCGTTTCAGCGGTTTGGGGTCCATCGCATGAGCCAGGCGCGCGCCATAGGGCGTGGTGATCAGGGTCATGGCGATGACCACGGCAAAAGCGGGCAGGTTCACCGCGCCGACGGTGTACGGCGGGCGCGGTGTCGCGTCGATTGGCAGGATCAGAAAACCGATGACCGACGGCACGGCGATGATCACTCCAAAGCCCGCCGCCGTGGCCACAGCTCGGTGGATCGGCACGCCAAACAATGTCATGACCGGCACCCCAAAGCTGCCGCCGCCAATGCCCATCAGCACAGACAGAAAGCCCAGCATCGGCGAAAGGCCTGCGCGTTTTATGCCCGTGGGCATGGATTGCCCCAGCCGCCATTCGGCCCGCCCCAGGCCCAGATAGGCGCCAACAATCAGACCCAGCACACCAAAGATGCCTTGCAACACGACCGAACGCAGCGACGAGGCCACCAGCACGCCCAGAATGGCACCAATGACGATGCCGGGCGCCCATGTGCGCAGGATCTGCCAGTCAACCGCGCCTTTCTTGTTGTGCGATTGCACCGAGCGCAGCGATGTCACGATGATCGTCGCCAGCGAGGTTGCCAAACAGACCTGCATCAACTGGTCCGAGCCATATCCCAGGCTGCTGAACACATAGAAGAACGCAGGCACCAGGATGATGCCCCCTCCCACGCCCAAAAGCCCGGCCATGACGCCGGCAAAGGCACCGATCACCATGAGCATCACCATCATCGGCAGGACTGCGCTCATTTCTGGCATTACAAGGCCTCTTGTTCTGTTTCGGGCACATGGGACAGGGCTTCGCGCACAAGCGCAACCCCTGCGTCGGATTTTGAGGCGCCTTCCGACAGGACGCGCCGCCAGGCGCGCGCGCCGGGGCGCCCCGCAAACAGGCCCAGCATGTGGCGGGTGATGCTGTGCATCCTGCCCCCGTCTGCCAGGTGACGTTCGATATAGGGGATCATTTCTTCGGCCACCTGATGGGCGCATTTCGCGTCGAGGGCGCCAAAAATGCGCCGGTCCGCATCCAGCAGGATATCGGCGGGCTGGTGATAGGCCGCACGCCCGATCATCACACCGTCCATGATCTCAAGCTGTTCTTTGGCTGTGTCCAGCGAGGCAATGCCGCCATTGATCGACAGGTGCAGCGAGGGGAAGAACGATTTCATCTGATGCACCAGCGGATACTCCAGCGGCGGAATATCACGGTTTTCCTTGGGGCTGAGGCCTTTCAGCCAGGCCTTGCGGGCGTGAATGGTGAACCGGTCAACCCCGGCGGCCCCGACGCGCGACAGGAAATCAGGCAGCACCTCGGCAGCGTTTTGATCGTCGACACCGATGCGGCATTTTACAGTTATGTCAACACCTTGCGCTGCGTCCTTCATGGCGGAAACACAGTCCGCGACCAACCCCGGCTGGGTCATCAACACAGCACCGAACGTGCCCGACTGCACCCGATCCGACGGACAGCCGACGTTCAGGTTCACCTCGTCATAGCCGCGCTCGACACACAGGCGCGTGGCCTGCGCCAGTTCGCGCGGGTCCGCACCGCCAAGCTGCACGGCAAGCGGGTGCTCTTCGGTATTGTAGTCCAACAAATGCAGCGCCCCACCGCGCACCAACGCGGGTGCCGTGACCATTTCAGTGTACAGCAACACACGCGCGCTCATCAGCCGATGGAAATACCGGCAATGGCG
>Ga0209121_10002542_pt1 | contig 18427 bp, 18 predicted proteins | sample Cruoilmetagenom3_FD_187292 | JGI IMG/M metagenome (GOLD analysis project Ga0209121, IMG submission 187292) | Oil polluted marine microbial communities from Coal Oil Point, Santa Barbara, California, USA - Sample 3 (SPAdes) (version 2) | ecosystem: Environmental > Aquatic > Marine > Oil seeps ... | reverse complement strand
ATTGAAGCCGCAGTGCGTCGTGAAGTTTTTGAAGAAGCGGGCGTTCGTGTGGGTGAGGTCAGCTACCTCGCGAGCCAGCCGTGGGCTTTCCCTTCTTCACTGATGATTGGCTGTTATGGCACGGCCACAACTAAAGACATCACACTCGACCCGGTTGAACTGGAAGATGCCCGCTGGATTAGTCGTTCTGAGATGGAACAAGTCGCCCGTGGGGAACACCCAACGATACGTCCGGCGAGAAAGGGCGCCATTGCGCATTTTTTGCTAGAGAACTGGCTGGCCAATACGTTAGACTGATTAAACAACAAACAACGAGCCTTAAAAGGCCGATAGCTAGGCAGACATCATGGAATTCACGACGCGCGAAGATATTGAAGCACCGATTGAATATGTGTTCGATCAAGTGACCGATTTTGGTTCCTTTGAGCGTTCAATTATGCGGCGCGGCGGCGATGTTGAACGTCTTGCTGGCGGCGAAAGTGCCGTGGTGGGTACGAAATGGCAGGTGAAGTTCCTATTGCGCGGTGCGGAACGGATCGTAAATGCTGAAGTCGTGACCGTCGATGCGCCCAACGCAATTACGATTGATGTGGTGTCCAAAAGCGTAGACGCAACCTTGCAGGTAGATCTTGTCGCGCTAAGCCCGGCGCGCACACGGCTAAACGTGCGTGCAAAAGCGACTGCAAAATCAATTCCAGCGAAACTGTTGTTTCAGTCGGTTAAGTTCACGCGAGGCAAAAACAAGAATAAGTTCAGCGCAATTGTCGCCAACTTCGCGGAAGATGTTGAAACACGCTACGGCTCTTAATTGCTGGCTTTCTCATGGCGGCGCGCGGCTGCGGGAAACACACCCATGAGCCGGATGTGATCTGTGAAGTAGTCCAACTCTTCCATCGCGTTTTGCACGTTGCGATCATCTGGATGGCCTTCGACCTCAGCGTAAAACTGCGTCGCGGTGAAATGGCCGCCGACCATGTAACTTTCCAGCTTGGTCATGTTGACACTATTTGTCGCGAAACCGCCCATTGCTTTGTATAGCGCGGCTGGAATGTTGCGGACGCGGAACACGAAACTCGTGACCATACCGTGCTTGCCACGTCGAGACAGGTCAGGCTCACGGGACATAATCAAGAAACGCGTCGTGTTGCGGTCATGGTCTTCGATGTGACGCGCCAGAACGTTGAGGCCGTATATTTCGGCAGCCATTTCTGATGCCAATGCGCCGGCCGTCATGTCTTCTCCTGCTGCGACGTCCATTGCGGCACGTGCATTGTCAGGGCTGATGATGGGTGCGATGCCTTTTTCGCGCAGAAACTTTCCGCATTGCGGAAGGATCACGATATGGCCCGCAGCCGTTCTAATTTGGTCAACTTGCGCACCAGGTTTGCCCAACAGGTTGATATGCACCCGCACGAAGGCTTCGTCGATGATATGCAGCCCACTTTCAGGGAGCAGCGTGTGCACGTCGCCAACACGCCCATAGGTCGAGTTTTCAACCGCAATCATACCAAGGTCAGCGTCGCCTTTTCGCACAGCCTCAATCGCGGCGTTAAACGTCGGGCAGGGTAAAGGTTCGTAATCGGGGCGCGCTTCGACACAGGCTTGGTGCCCGTATGCGCCCGGTTCACCCTGAAATGCGATGCGTTTGGCCATCTTTAACCCCCGATTTCCCCAAGTTTCTCTAAAATGGGCATTTGGTCGCGGTGCTACACCTTGATCATTGGCGGGGGAAGCGGATACATGATTGCTGAATCAGGAAGAAAATGGAACGCGACATGTTCGACACAATGACAATGACCAAAGTTCTGGGCGCAGTTTGCGGCACGTTCTTGGTCTTTTTGCTTGGCAAGTGGGCCGCCGAAGAAATTTATCACGCAGGTGGGCACGGCGATCATGAGCAAGCCTATGTAATCCCCGTAGAAGGTAACGAAGCCTCCGACGAGCCCGTCGAAGAAGGCCCTTCATTTGAAGAAGTGTACGCGATGGCTGATGCAGCTGCAGGCGAAGGCCAATGGCGCGCTTGTTCTTCCTGTCACAAGCTGGAAGCTGGCGAAAACAGCACGGGGCCATCACTTTACGGTGTCGTTGGCCGCAATGTTGGAACTGAAGCTGATTTCGGCTACTCAGGTTCACTTGTTGCTGTTGCGGACATCTGGACGCCTGAAAGCCTCAACGCTTTCCTTGAAAACCCACGTGGTTATGCACCAGGCACGGCTATGACGTACAACGGCATGCGCAAGATCCAAGATCGCGCGAACTTGATTGCGTATCTCGATACCCTCGACAACTAATCGTCACACATTGTTTTTGCGAAGGCCGTTCCGATTGGAGCGGCCTTTTTGCGTTTAGCGGTTAAACCTTGCGTGATCACGGGTATCTCACGCATTCTCAACTTGAATGTTGCGCATCTCGCGCACTACGCTGAAGTCTGCAAGATATGCCCAAATTCAGGAGTGCCCCATGACCAAACACCAGCGTTGTTCCGCCAAAGTCGTAACAAAACCGCAAAACGCAGGTGTGTCTAAACTGGGCCTCCTTCTTGCCGGTTCACTATTGGCATTTGGGGCCGCAACTCTGGTGCGGGCTGAAAGTCATGAAGAAATCATCGTTTCGCACGGTTACACCAACTTCGGGGAACTTAAGTACGGCCCTGATATGGTGCATTTAGACTATGTGAACCCCGATGCGCCGAAAGGTGGCGAAATAAGTGTCGCGGCTCAAGGGACATTCGACACCTTCAACAATTTCGCGCGCGACGGCGCGGCTGCGGCTGGCACGGCCGTCTTGTACGAAAGTATTCTCACAGCGACAGCGGATGATCCGTATGGGTCCTATTGTTACCTGTGTACAACGATGGAATATCCCGAGAGCAAGGATTGGGTTATCTTCAACTTGCGTGATGACATCACGTTTTCCGATGGGACGCCGCTTACCGCAGATGACATTGCGTTTTCGCACAACCTCATCATGGAACAAGGGTTGCCGGAGTATGTGGCCGTTGTCGCTTCGTTTGTCGTCGGGGTTGAGGTGCTGGACACCTACCGTATCAAATTCAACTTTACGCCAGAAGCTCCACGGCGTGATGTCGTTGGCTTTGCTGGAACAACACGCGGGTTTTCCAGGGCTTGGTTTGATGAAACTGGTGCGAGGCTCGATGAATCCACCGATGTGCCTTTCCTAGGAACAGGTGCCTATGTCATCGACAGTTTTGATACCAACCGACAAATAATTTATGCGCGCGACCCCGATTGGTGGGGCGCGCAGCATCCGTTCAATATTGGTCAGGCTAATTTCGAAACCATTCGCTATGAATATTTCACCGATGCCGCCGCCGCATTCGAAGCGTTCAAGGCGGGGGAATATACGTTCCGCAACGAAAATTCATCGCTGCAATGGGCAACTGGATATGATTTCCCTGCCGTTGAAAACGACTGGATAAGTGTCGAAGAGCTGCCAGACGGGAGTATCGGATCCGCGCAGGCGTTTATTTTCAACCTGCGGGAACCGAAATTTCAGGACCCAAAGGTCCGCGAGGCGATCCGCCTCATGTTCAACTTCGAATGGTCCAATGAAACGCTGTTTTACGGGATATATGATCGGGTTGAATCCTTCTGGCAAAATTCTCATTTACAGGCGCGTGGCGTGCCGTCAGATGGCGAAATTGCGATTTTGCAACCGCTTGTTGATGACGGCTTGCTGGATGCATCCATCTTGAAAGACGGGGCAGTTCTCCCCCCCACATCCGATGCACGCCGCCCGTCTGACCGTGGCAACTTGCGCCTTGCATCAGACCTGTTGGATCAAGCTGGCTGGATAGCGGGGGACGATGGAGTGCGCCGCAAGGACGGCCAGGCATTGGAGGTCGAGTTCCTAATCGCGTCGCCATCGTTTGAACGTATCGTCAATCCCTATGTAGAAAGCCTTCAACGTCTTGGGATAAATGCGTTCCTCAATCGCGTGGATTACGCACAATACGTTGAACGTCTGGACGCGCCGTCCGATTTTGACATTGTCACCCACACAATGACCCAAGGATTTGAACCCAACGTGTTTTTGCGACAGTGGTTTGCAACCGAAACTGCTGATGATAGTTCGCGCAACCTGATGGGGCTGAAAAACGAGGCGATCGACCGTCTCATGCCAGCTGTTATTGATGCCGCGACAATCGAGGAATTGACCACGGCGACCCATGCGCTTGACCGGGTGCTGCGCGCCGAAGGGTTTTGGGTGCCGCAATGGTACAAATCTGTTCACACAGTGGCCTATTATGACATGTACGAATACCCCGACACATTGCCACCTTTCTCGTTGGGTCATTTGTCATTCTGGTGGTACAACGCGCAAAGAGCAGAAGAACTGAAAGCAGCAGGGGCGTTTTAGACCCTTCACGCGGACAGCAATAAAAACAAAGGCTACGCACTAAATGGGCGCCTATATTCTCAAACGATTGCTACTTGTGATCCCGACATTGCTTGGGATCATGATCGTCAACTTCGTGCTGATCCAGTTTGTCCCCGGCGGGCCAATTGACCAGATCATCGCGCAGATGGAAGGCGGCGGCGATGTATTTGAGGGCATCTCGGGGGGAGGTAACGAGCTTGTCGAGAACGAGAGCGGCGATAGCGTTGCTTCGCGCGGGTTGCCGCAAGAATTCTTGGATGAGCTGCAGGTCGAGTTTAACTTCGCCCGTATCGTCTGCGACGCCGGCTTTACCGGCGAGCCGGACTTGCGCGCAGACGCCTGTAACTCCGTCCCGATCCCCTCAATCGAACGCTTTTTCTTGATGATGTGGGACTACATGCGTTTTGATTTCGGTGAGAGCTATTTTCGATCGGTTTCTGTGGTTGATCTTGTGCTGGAAAAGATGCCCGTGTCGATCACGCTGGGCCTTTGGTCCACGTTGATTGCTTACATGGTGTCGATTCCGTTGGGCATCAAAAAGGCGGTACGTGACGGGTCGTCGTTTGACACTTGGACCTCCGCTGCGATCATCGTTGGGTATGCGATCCCGGGGTTCTTATTCGCAATTCTTCTTATCGTCTTGTTCGCGTCCAACAACTGTTTCCGTTTGCCGTTCGGAATTTCGGATTTCTTCCGTGAAAACGTGACGTGGCTTTATAATTCCAACCCGACGTGTTTGCGCCTGTTCCCGCTACGTGGATTGACGTCTTCGGACTTCGACACACTTAGCACGTGGGGGCAGATAAAAGACTACTTCCATCACATTGCTCTGCCGGTTTTGGCGTCGACCATTTCGGCATTCGCGACGCTGACCTTGCTGACTAAGAACAGCTTTTTGGACGAGATCAAAAAGCAGTACGTTATCACGGCGAAGGCCAAAGGCCTGTCCGAGCGCAAGGTCCTCTACGGTCATGTTTTCCGCAACGCGATGTTGATCGTGATTTCTGGTTTTCCTGCGCTGTTCATCGGCGTGTTCTTTGGTGGCTCATTGATTATTGAAACGTTGTTCTCGCTTGATGGCCTTGGGCGCTTGGGGTTTGAAGCAACTTTGCAGCGGGACTATCCGGTGATGTTCGGCACGCTTTTTGCGTTCTCGCTGATGGGGCTGGTCGTCGGCATTCTGACAGATATTACCTACGTGCTGATTGATCCGCGCATCGACTTTGAGAAAAGGGGATAGACATGGACACAGCAATGCCCCCAGTCCCAAAGAAGAGCCGGTTCAGCCTGTCGCCATTGAACAAACGCCGTTGGCGCAACTTCACGCGCAACCGCCGTGCGTATTGGTCGCTTTGGATATTTTTGTTCCTGTTCGTGATGTCGCTGTTCGCGGAATTCCTAGCCAACGACAAACCTATCTTGGTGAACTATCGCGGCGAATACCGCATGCCGATCTTCAGCTTCTATTCTGAACGTGATTACGGCGGGGACTTTCCGACGCAGGCTGAATACAAAGATATCGAGGTGAAGTGTCTGATTGAAACGGGTGGTATGCAAACCTGTTTTGACGATCCCGAAGGGATGATAGACGCAGCGCGTGCAGGCACAATTGACGATGATGCATTTGTTAAAGGCTGGCTGGTCTGGCCGCCTGTCCCCTATAGCTACGACACCATCGTCGACATCCCCGGTGTTGCCCCGTCGCCCCCTGATGATAATAACTGGCTCGGCACGGATGACACCAAACGTGACGTGGTTGCGCGGGTGATCCACGGGTTCCGGTTGTCGATCTTGTTTACAATCATCGTGACCACCTGTGCGTCGATCATCGGCATTATTGCAGGTGCTGTGCAGGGGTATTTCGGCGGCTGGGTGGACCTCGTGTTCCAGCGCCTACTTGAGATCTGGGGCAGTACCCCGTCGCTTTATGTCATCATCATTCTATTCGCGATTTTGGGGCGCAGTTTCTGGCTTCTCGTATTCCTAACGATCCTGTTTGGTTGGCCGGCCTTGGTGGGTGTGGTGCGTGCTGAATTCCTGCGAGCGCGCAATTTTGAGTACGTCCGTGCCGCCAAAGCGCTTGGGGTTTCCGATCGCACGATCATGTTCCGCCACATGTTGCCAAATGCGATGGTGGCCACGGTCACAATGCTTCCGTTCCTGATCACGGGTACAATCGCAACACTCGCCTCGCTCGACTTCCTCGGGTTTGGTCTGCCGTCCTCGGCACCGTCCTTGGGCGAGATGACACTTCAAGCCAAACAAAACCTGCAAGCGCCGTGGCTCGGCTTCACGGCATTCTTTACCTTCGCGATAATGTTGTCGTTGTTGGTGTTTATCTTCGAGGGCGTGCGCGATGCCTTTGATCCGCGAAAGACATTCTCATGAGCGCCCGTGTATTAGACGTTCAAAACCTTACTGTAGATTTCCGCCAAGATGGGGAAACGACCCACGCCGTGCGCGGTGTGTCGTTCCACGTCGATAAGGGTGAAACGGTTGCACTGGTTGGTGAATCCGGCTCGGGCAAATCCGTGTCTGCGCTGTCTACTGTTCAACTGCTCGGCGACAGCGCCACCTATGGCGGCTCAATCACCTATGATGGCACCCAGATGGTTGGCGCCCCCGAGAAGGATCTTCAGCGCGTTCGCGGCAATGACATCAGTTTTATCTTCCAAGAACCGATGACATCGCTAAACCCGTTGCACACTATTGAAAAGCAACTGGCGGAGTCGATCGAGTTGCATCAAGGATTGCGCGGTGCTGCGGTGCGCGCCCGAATAATCGAGTTGCTCGTGCAGGTCGGTATTCACGAACCCGAAAGCCGACTTTCGGCCTATCCGCACCAGTTGTCTGGCGGCCAACGCCAACGGGTGATGATCGCGATGGCGCTGGCAAACGGCCCCGAAATGCTGATCGCTGATGAACCGACCACGGCGCTGGACGTCACCATCCAAGCCCAAATTCTGGACCTGCTGGCAGACCTGAAACGCGACCTGAACATGTCGATGTTGTTCATCACACATGACTTAACGATCGTGCGCAAAATAGCGGATCGGGTCTGTGTTATGAAAGACGGTGAAATCGTCGAACACGGCCCCACGGCCGAGATTTTTGCAAACCCGAAACACGAGTATACTCGCACCTTGCTTGAGGCTGAAAGCACGGGGTCGCCCGTACCTGTTGATCCTGCGGCGAAGGTCGTTGCGCAGGCGGAAAACTTGAAAATCTGGTTCCCGCTCACGTCCGGTTTATTGCGTCGCACCACTGGTTACGTAAAGGCGGTCAATGATGCGACATTTAGTGTGCGGGCAGGGGAGACTGTCGGCATCGTCGGTGAATCCGGTTCCGGTAAAACGACCCTAGCTCTCGCGATGATGCGCTTGATCCGCTCGGAGGGGCGGATCGTGTTTATGGGGTCGGAGTTACAGCGGCTGGCAGATCGCCAAATGCGACCCCTGCGCAGTGAAATGCAGATTGTTTTCCAAGACCCCTACGGCTCACTTAGTCCGCGCATGACCGTTGAACAGATTATTGCCGAAGGGCTGACTGTACATGGGACCGCGGAGGGCAAGAATTCGCGTGAAATGGTGTCTGACATCATGCAAGAGGTCGGCCTTGATCCGTCGCTAATGGACCGATACCCGCATGAGTTTTCCGGTGGTCAACGTCAACGCATCGCGATTGCACGTGCCATGATCCTTCGCCCGAAGCTTGTCGTTTTGGATGAACCCACATCCGCGCTGGATATGACGGTGCAGGTGCAGATCGTTGAACTACTGCGGAATTTGCAGCAGAAATACCAGCTGGCGTACCTGTTCATCTCGCACGATCTGAAAGTTGTGCGCGCGCTGTCCCACAAAGTGATGGTGATGAAGCGCGGTGATATCGTAGAGGCCGGGGACGTCGACGCTGTGTTTGACGCCCCGAAAGAAACCTACACGCAAGAATTGATGAAGGCAGCTTTTAGCTAGGCCTCGAAAGTAACCTTCGCGGGTGACAGCCCTTCGATCTCACAAACACAGGTCTGGCCTTTCACGATTGGCCCAACGCCAGCAGGCGTACCCGTCATGATGATGTCACCGGCTTCAAGTGTCACAAGCTTGGACAATGTCGCGATGATTTCTGGAACGGACCAGATCATTTGGTTCAGATCACCGTTCTGGCGCGTCTCTCCATCAACGAAACAGACCACTGCGCCCGTATTCAGGTGACCGACTTCAGCAACCGGATGCACTGTGCCGACGATTGCGGAATTGTCGAACCCTTTAGCCATATCCCACGGCGCGCCTTTACTTTTTGCGGCCGCTTGGATGTCGCGGCGTGTGAGATCATTACCCGCCGCGTATCCATAAATATGGTCTAGCGCGTCAGCTTCAGAAATGTTCGCACCGCCACGCTTCATCACAACGACAAGCTCAACTTCGTGGTGCAAGTTTTCAGTTGCGGGCGGGAAGGGGATTGTTTGACCAGACGACACGACAGCGCTTGCAGGCTTCATAAAGAAGATGGGTGGGTCCGCTTTGGCGTCGCCGCCCATCTCGGCAACATGATCGGCGTAGTTTTGACCAACACAAAAGACGCGGTGCACACCAACGTAGTGGTCCGCCTTGCTTGTGGGCAGGGTCGTTGAATTGGGTGGGCGAACATCTAGTACAGCCATTGTGCTTCCTCGGGTTTAGTCAGGCCCGATCATGAAACACGTGGTGCCGCGTGCTTGCAAGCGTGCACATGCTTGTTCCGCGCCGTCACGGGTTAATCCCATGAAATTCGCATCAAATCCGCGGCTTGATTGGTTCACACGGCGCAGGCTGCCATCAAGGGTCGACATTTCGTTTAGCGCCACACGTAGCAACACCCGTTCCGCTTGATAGCGCGAGTTATAACGGCCCACGTTGACGCCCCAATGACGGCTACCAGATGTGGAAATGCGGGTGACGACTTCGGGTTGGCTCGGCGTTGGGCTGGCTTGTTGAACGGCGGCCAAGACGACATCCGACGGCCGCGCTTGCGGGGCCGGGGTTTCGTTTGGTGCTGCTGTGGCTGTTTGCAAGACTTCGGTAACGGCATTCTCGATGACATCTGCATCGACTGCGACGAGTGCAACGGCTGGTGCTTCTGGTGCCTCAGGTGTTGGGCGCGCATTCGGGCGAAGTGAGCGGCTCACGAGACCATTTACACGAACAGTACGCGCTGTTGTGCCAGGAGCAGGGGTGTTGGCGTTTCCGGATCCTTGTGGTGCAACGGGGATAGGACGGTTTAGGTTCGCTGTGCTCGGTGCGCGGGCGAACCCCATGTCGAGCAGTTCAGCTACACGCGCATTACGCTGTGCGGTGGAAGACCCACCAAACATAGTCGCGATTATACGTTCTTGGCCACGTTCTGCGGAAGCCACGAGGTTGAATCCAGCTGCACGTGTATAGCCTGTCTTGATGCCATCAGCACCGCGATAAGCGTTCAGAAAACGGCGATTTGTGTTTGCGACTTCGCGCACACCGGCATCCGTCGTGATGCGACTGAAGATGTTATAATACTGGGGGTAGTCGTAAATCATGTGGCGACCAAGCACTGTCATGTCACGGGCAGTGGACATATGGCCAGCCTCGGTCAGGCCGTGGGCATTACGGAATGTGGTGCGTGTCATTCCCATAGCACGGGCTGTTGCGGTCATACGTCGGGCAAAGGCGGCCTCATTCCCTTCCAATGCAATACCAATTGCGGTCGCGGCGTCATTGGCGGACTTCACACCGGCAGCGCGAACAAGGTAGCGGAACTGAATGCGCTGCCCCGCAACAAGGCCAAGCTTGCTGGGTGGCTCATTGGCGGACAAAGGTGTGATTGTTACCATGTCATCAAGGCTGATCTCACCACGTTCAATCGCCTGAAATGCTATATACAGCGTCATCATTTTGGTTAGCGATGCGGGGTGCAATTGTGTATCCGCGTTACGCGAATGCAGAATTTCACCGGTTCGTGCATCCATCACCATCGCCGCGTAAGGTGCAGCGTTACTCGTTGCTGGCGCTAACGCCGCCATCAGGAGAGTGATCAATAGAAGAATACCCGCCAACGCGGGGTTTTGAATACGACGTTTCACGCCACTGCCTCTTTACTGCCTCATGAGCCCCGATTTTTTTGTGGGGTCTCGTTTTATGAAGCAAGGCTAACACAAGGTGGTGTTTCAGAAAATACCTTAATTTCAAAGGCTTTCGGTGTGCTTTTCATGCACATCTTGCATCGAGGCACCCACATCTAGCGGTGGAACTCGAAAATACCCCCTAGATAGCGGATTAAGGCAAGATTGGGGCAGAACGCAAAATTGGGGTTACTCGAGCGTTTTCACCAATTCCGGCAAATCACCGAGCGTCGATATCTGGCGAAAATGACGATGTGTTAGGGGCGCTTCGGCATGCTCGTATTCCCATGTCAGTTCATGGGGAACGTGCACGCCCCAAGCGCCAACTTCGATCGCCGGTATCACATCAGAGCGTAGGGAATTGCCAACCATCATCTGATGCGCGGTGTCGTGGCGCGCGAAAATGCGTGAATAGACGTCAGGTGTCTTGTCGCTGACGATCTCAACCGCATCAAACAAATCCCCAAGCCCGGACTGCGCAAGCTTTCGCTCTTGATCGAGTAAGTCACCCTTCGTGATCATCAGAATTTCGGCATTTGGTTTTACAGCTTCAATTGCTTCCCGCACTCCAGGGAGCAATTCAACAGGGTCCGCAAGCATCTCTCGTCCCATCGCAAGAAGTTCAGCGATGACATCGGTCGCAACCTTGCCGTCAGTCACTTCAAGCGCAGTTTCAACCATCGACAGCGTGAACCCTTTGATTCCGAAACCGTATATCCCCAAATTACGGTGCTCAGCCGCCAATAAGCGTTCCTTCAAGTGATCTGCCTCTGTGTGGCCGTTAAGTAGCTCGGCAAAGCGCGCCTGCGTTAGCGCAAAGCCACGTTCATTGTGCCAAAGTGTGTCATCAGCGTCGAAAGCGATGGTCCAATTCGGATTGTTCATTTAAAGGCCCTTTGAAGCTGAATTTCGTGCGCCCCTTTTCATAAGGGGTGTGAAGGTTATATTAAGCGGCTGAACGCACACTCTGCTAGAGACTCGCGCCAAAGGACTACCATGCTGCACGACGTTTACATGATGGCTGATCGGGACAATGACGAAGATAGCGATATCGGTGTCAAACTTGAAACACGTCCAAAAACCAAGCGCCCACCGTTGTATAAGGTCATGATTCTGAACGACGACTACACACCGATGGAGTTTGTTGTCACAGTTTTGGAACGCTTCTTTGGCATGAACCACGACCAATCCGTTGAGATCATGTTGGCGGTTCACCAAAAGGGTCTCGCGGTGGTTGGTGTCTTTTCGCATGAGATTGCGGAGACCAAGGTTGCCCTTGTGATGGACTTTGCTGGCAGTCATCAGCATCCTCTGCAATGCACAATGGAGAAAGAGTAGGGCCACGCGCCCACTCGGATCACATGAAATATTCACGCCTCTTTACCGCGCTGGACGAAGGTCTGGATCTGTCCGGAACCCTGCACGTTTTGCGCCCACCTGCTGGCTTTGATCTGGCCGGGTTAAGCGATGTGAGCGTTGAGGCGACTTACTATCCCGATTATCAGTACTGGGACGCGATGGGTTTCATCGGGGACGGAGCGGCACGTGCTGCGACACTCGTTGTTTTACCCCGCTCCAAGACCCTCGCGCGATCTATGATTGTGTCTGCGATTGCTGCGGGCGGGTTGGTCATCGTTGACGGGCAGAAAACCGACGGTGTTGAGGGCGTTTATAAAGACCTTCGCAAGGTCTCACCGATATTGGGCGTTATTGCCAAAGGCCACGGGCGCCTTTTCTGGTTTGAAGCTGGTGCGACACCCAAATGGGACACGACCGTTAAGTCACCCGATGGGTATAAAACCGTAGCGGGTGTGTTTTCCGAAACCAAAATCGATGCGGGTTCAGCGCTTTTGGCGGATCACCTTGAAAACCTAAAAGGTGAAGTCGCGGATCTTGGTGCCGGTTGGGGTTACCTTAGCCGTGAGGTGCTTAGGCACGAGGGGGTGACGCGCCTTGATATGATTGAAGCAGAGAAAACTGCGCTTGAGTGTGCTGTTGAAAACACCAATGACCCGCGTGCGCGGGACGTTTGGACCGATGCGCTAACTTATTCCGGCGGCCCATACGACGTTGTCATTTCAAACCCACCGTTTCACGCCAGTCGCACAGGCGACCCTGATCTCGGCAAAGGGTTCATCGCAACAGCTGCGCGGATCCTTAGCCCCCGCGGCGCGTTCTATATGGTCGCAAACCGCCATTTGCCCTATGAGGCTGAACTTGACGCCAAATTCGCGCGTGTCGAAGAACTTTCCGGTTCTGGCGCGTTCAAGACTTTCCGCGCGACTCGCCCAAAACGATAATTTCCCCTAGTCTTCCCGAATCTAGACGGGTGTCAGGAGCTTTCATGTCCTTTTCAATTGCCGGTAAGACAGCCATCGTCACAGGTGCCGCAAATGGTGTCGGCCTCGCGATTGGACGCCATTTTGTCTCTCAGGGGGCGAACGTTGTCTTCGCTGATATGGATGAAGAACGCCTCGAAGATGAATTGGGATCATCCGAGGTTGAACCAGAACGCTACCGGACGTTTGCCTGCGATCTGCGCCAAAAACTTTCGATCAACAATCTTATGTCGATGGCGATTGATAGCTTTGAACGCGTTGATATCCTTGTGAACGCGTCGCGCCAAATGGTGCTGTCCGATCCGTTGAACCCGAAAGAAGACCAAGTTGAAACGCTTTTAAATCAGAACCTTATGACGTCTCTCCGTTTGACGCAGGCGATTTCAAAGCGCATGATCAAGCAGGCCGAAGATCAAGAGGACGGAACGGTTGGTTCGATTATCAACCTCAGTTCCATTGCGGCGCGGCGCGCAAATCCTGACCTGCTTGGATATTCAATTTCCACAGCAGCGCTTGATCAGATGACGCGATCGATGGCGGTCGCACTGGCCCCTTCGCGTATCCGCGTGAATGCGGTGGCGTTCGGGTCTGTGATGTCATCAAGTTTGCAGCAGCAGCTGAAAGAGCACGATGAGTACCGCAGCGATATTATCGAGCACACCCCATTGGGTCGCATTGCAGGGCCGGGTGAAGTTTCGGATGCGGTGCAATACCTCGCATCAGATGCGTCAAGTTTCGTGACCGGTCAAATCATCACAGTCGACGGTGGCCGAACGTTGATTGATCCAGCCACCTCACCTGCACACTAACTATTCTGGGTGAATGGCGATGCATTGCTGGGCGTCGGCTTGGGCATTGCGCACAGCTGAGACCCGACGTTCTTGCAATTCTTCTAGTTTGATACGTTCTTGTGCAACGCTAATGGCAACTGGAACTTCACGGGTAAAGCGTTCGGTTTCCGAACACGGATACCGCGAGACCGTTCCATCAGGATTGTCGCGTTCGCACACGGTGCGGACAACGCGCATGTCTTCGACTTCTGCCAAGGCATAGCCGCGTTGAATGTTGCCTCGGGCGACAGCGATTTGCCGATCAATTGCAGCCACCGGTCTATTCGCGCCGCTGATGCATTGTTCGCGCGGCGTGCCGCATGCGGCCAGAGCGATAAGGGGAGCGAGGATTAGGGTCTTATAGGTCATTGGGTTTTCCTTTGGCAGCCATATGGTCGCGGTCGCTTTGCGGGCGCTTGGCCTGCTCTCATAATCAATGATAAGTCTGCTTGATATGCAATAACATCGGGTAACGACATGGCTTTGGATGACATGAAACAGCAGAAATCAACGGCGTCAGCGTGGTTCCGCTCTCTGCGTGATGAGATTGTGGAAGCCTTTGAAAAATTGGAAGATTCGCAGACGGGTGGGCCTTTAGCAGGCGAACCGGCGGGCCGATTTGAAGTCACGGAAACCAAACGAACCGGTGACGCAGGTGAAGACGCTGGTGGCGGCCTGATGTCCGTGATGCGCGGCGGTCGTGTATTTGAAAAAGTTGGCGTCAATATCTCTACCGTTTACGGCACGCTTGGCGCGCGGGCGCAGGCGGCGATGATGGCCCGCAAGGGGCTTGACGGCATGGCGGATGACCCGCGTTTTTGGGCTTCGGGAATTAGCCTTGTGGCGCATATGCAAAACCCGCACGCGCCTGCGGTTCATATGAATACGCGCATGTTCTGGACGCCCCATGCGTGGTGGTTTGGTGGTGGATCAGACCTGAACCCTTGCATCGAATATGACGACGATACGGCGCATTTTCATGACACGCAAAAGGCGTGGCTCGACCCACATGGTGACGCGCATTATCCCAAGCTAAAGGCTTGGGCAGACGAGTATTTTTACATCCCGCACCGTAATCGCGCCCGTGGTGTTGGTGGTGTATTTATGGACGATTACAGCACTGGCGATTGGGCCGCAGACTTCACGCTGACGCAGGACTTGGGCCGTGCATTTTTGCCTGCCTATGAGCCGTTGGTAGAAAAGCGTCGGAACACAGAATGGAGCGAGGCGGACAAAGATGCGCAGCTTGTTCATCGCGGGCTCTATGCGGAATATAACCTCGTCTATGATCGCGGTACGAAGTTCGGCCTAGAGACGGGGCATGACGCGAATGCGGTGCTGATGAGCCTGCCACCACTGGCGAAGTGGGTCTAATCGTTAACGTGGTTTTTGAGTGCTGCGACAATCGCCGCCGAATCAAAGATTAATGCCTGCATTTGCTGGCGAAAACGGGAGTCACAACCCGTACACATTGCGTACACAACCTGTACACACCGCGTGTGCCAAACTGCGTAGTTAACGCAGCGCACGGTAGGATTTGTTAAGGATTGAGGGTCTGGGGCGCCAAGTTGGCAAAGGTCTGGTTTGAGCGGTGGCCAAAGTCACCGATGCTGACTATGCCTAAAACGCTTAATCAGCTACGATACGTCGCGATCTTACAGCTGGCAAAGCAGAAATAGACGCCCATAACACCTTCAATCCAACGGCGTGCTTTGGAGTAAGCGGCAACAACTGGTGGCGTAGAGAACGCGACTGCGTAGATCACATGACCAACAGCCGAAATAATGCTGGTACCAACCACAACTAAAGCTGCAACCCATATGGGAGCCTGTCCATCCATCGCGAGAGACATAATGGCGATCCAAACCAATGCGGCTTTTGCGTTGGTCATTTGGATGATCAATCCGCGTTTGTAGAAGGCAGCCATTCCGCCAGTTAGTCGGATCTCTCGAACATCTAACTCCTTGACGGTAAGGGCTGATTTGAATGCCCTGTAGGCCAACCAAAGTAGGTATCCGGCACCAATAATTTTCAGAACTATCATCAACGACGCATAAGCCGACACGAGCGCTGTTAGGCCCAGAGCGGTCAGCGTTGACCAACAGAACGTGCCGGTTGCGATACCCAAAGCCAGTGCCTTACCCTCGGATCTACCGACAGACATTGAGGTGCCAATGACGGCAAGGATATTCGGGCCTGGCGTGAACATCCCGATCATGAAAACGCCGTAAGCCATTAATATTCCAGCCATATAAGGTTCAAATATAGCGGCCTCCAATTTCAGAACAGTTTGCACATATTACGTTCATAACCAAGGTCGGTAAAGTCCGCGCAGCGGACCGTCACTGACCTTTGCGCACGGTATCAATCATCAGTTGCACGTTTTCGGGGTCTGCGTCTGGCGTGATGCCGTGGCCGAGGTTGAAGATGTGGGGGCCGTTTTGAAGGGCATCGACGATGCGGCGGGTTTCGGAGACGAGGGCGTCGCCGCCTGTGACCATGTGGGACGACTTTAGGTTGCCCTGTACGCAGCCGCCTGTTTGCACGTTGTCGGCGGCCCAATCTGCCGTCACACCGTCATCCAGCGCGATGCAATCCGCGCCGATGGCGGCGTGCAGGCCGACATATTTCTCGCCTGCGCCACGGGGGAAGGCGATGATCGGGGTGGTCGGGTATTTTGCTTTGAGCGCTGCGACGATGCGGGCCATTGGTTTGATGGAGTAGTTGAGGAAGTCATCGCCCTTAAGGGAACCCGCCCAACTGTCGAACAGCTTGACGACTTCGGCGCCCGCTTCGATTTGCATGGACAGATAGTCAATTGTGCCTTCGGTAATGATGTCGAGCAGCCCCTCGAAGACGGCTTTGTCGGTCTCTTTTAGCGCGTGGGCCGGACCCTGATCTGGCGTGCCTTTGCCAGCGATCATATAGGTCGCGACGGTCCAAGGTGCGCCAGCAAAGCCAATGAGGGTTGTCTCAGATGGAAGCTCACGGGATAGGATTTTGACTGTCTCATAGATTGGCGAAAGGGTGTCGTGGATTGCGCTGACAGGTTTCAGCGCCTTTAGTTCGTCGGCCGTTGTGATGGTGGACAAACGCGGACCTTCGCCCGTAACGAACCAAAGGTCGGCACCCAAGGCTTGGGGTAGCAACAGGATGTCAGCGAATAGGATGGCGGCGTCGAACCCGTAGCGGCGGATCGGTTGCAGGGTGACTTCGGCTGCGAGTTCGGGATTGTAGCAAAGGGATAGAAAATCACCGGCTTGCGCGCGGGTGGCTTTGTATTCGGGCAAATAGCGTCCAGCCTGTCGCATCATCCAAATCGGAGGCGTCGGCAGCGTTTCACCTGCTAGGGCGCGAAGTATTGTCTTTTGCGTGCTCATTTTAGCCTCCAATTGCTTTGTACTGGTGTCTCGTTTGGGCGTTGCTGAGTCAAGTGGTTGTAAGGGCCACGGGGCGCGGCTAATTGTGCATTATGGAATATGATTTGCCCACAGCGGCCCAGCCTTTGAAAATCGGAACCCGTGGATCGCCTTTGGCTGTCGCACAGGCCCATGAAACCCGCGCGCGCCTGATGGCAGCGCATGACTTGCCCGAGGATGCGTTTGCGATTTGCGTGATCAAAACTACGGGCGATGACCGCACGCTGATTGACGCAGATATCGCGCTGAAGACGATTGGTAACAAAGGGTTGTTCACCAAAGAGATCGAAGAAGCGATGTTGCGCGGCGATATTGATATCGCGGTGCATTCCACCAAGGACATGCCCGTTGAGCAGCCCGATGGTTTGGTGCTGGACGTGTTTTTGCCGCGCGAAGATATGCGCGATGCGTTTGTGTCTGTGAACCATGCCGGGATTGCTGAGCTACCACAGGGTGCGGTTGTCGGCACGTCCAGTCTGCGCCGCCGTGCGCAGTTGTTGGCGAAGCGCCCAGACCTGAAGGTTGTTGAATTTCGTGGCAATGTGCAGACGCGGTTGAAGAAGCTGAATGAAGGCGTTGCTGAGGCGACGTTTTTGGCGATGGCAGGGTTGAACCGGATGGATATGGGCGTTCACGCGACGGGCGCGATTGCGGTTGACGATATGCTGCCGGCGATTGCCCAAGGTACAATTTCGATTGAACGCCGCGCTGATGATCTGCGTGCACGCGATATGCTGGCGGCTATTCATGATGTGGCGGCGGGGCAGCAAATGGCCGCGGAACGGGCGTTTCTGGCGGCACTTGATGGATCTTGTGAAACACCGATTGCGGGGCTGGCGGTTCTGGAAGGCGACCAGATTTGGCTGCGCGGCGAGATATTAAAGCCGGATGGCAGCCAAGTGTTCACCGGAGAGCGGCGCGGGCCGATTGCGGATGGTGCGGCGATGGGGATTGCGCTGGCGGAGGAATTGCTTGGGCAAGCGGGACCGGATTTCTTTGAGGCTGTGGTCAGCGGTTAGTCCGGAATCAACTTCCCAGGATTTAGGATGCCGTTTGGATCAAGTGCGCCTTTGATTTTGCGCATCATATCGAGGGCGACAGGGTCTTTGCGGCGGCGCATGGTGTTCAGTTTGGACAGGCCGACGCCGTGTTCTGCGGAGAAACTGCCGCCGAGGTCGGCGACGATGTCTTCGACGGTTTCGACGATTTTATCTTTTAGCCCTTGATCGTCACGCGAGGGGTAGACGCTGTAGTGGATGTTGCCGTCCCCTAAGTGGGCGACGAAGTTCGGCTCATGATCCGGAT
>Ga0209121_10002541_pt1 | contig 18433 bp, 16 predicted proteins | sample Cruoilmetagenom3_FD_187292 | JGI IMG/M metagenome (GOLD analysis project Ga0209121, IMG submission 187292) | Oil polluted marine microbial communities from Coal Oil Point, Santa Barbara, California, USA - Sample 3 (SPAdes) (version 2) | ecosystem: Environmental > Aquatic > Marine > Oil seeps ... | reverse complement strand
AGTTACAAATGCTGGAGGAGCTGGAGTAATGACAAGTGATGCTTGTGAAAGAAATGGGATTATACTTTCACAATTTTCTTCAGAAACAATTGATAGATTGGGAAGTTTTCTACCAGGTGCAGCTAATGTTTATAATCCAGTGGATGTTTTAGGAGATTCATTAGCAGAGAGGTATTTGAGAGCAGCGAATTTACTGATCAATGATGAAAATGTTGATTCACTGATAGCAATTTTGGTTCCAGCAGCTCTAACTCAGATAAAAGAAACTGCAATAGGTTTAGCTGAACTTTCAAAGAGAACAGAAAAAACTATTATAGCTTGCTTTATGGGAAAAGATCATGTAAAAGCAGGTATAGAGATATTAATCGATAATTCAATACCAAATTATTACTTTCCAGAAAGAGCTATCGCATCTTTAGCTGCAATGAATAGATATCATAAATATGTAGTTAGTCCAGAGAAGATTTATCAGAGATTTGATGTCAATAAGGAAAAAGTTCAAAAAATCTTTGCAACAGCTATTTCTGAGGATAAAAGATTTTTAGGTGATGAAGAAGCAAGAGAGGTTGTAAAAGCGTATGGTATAAGAATACCAAAAACAGAATTAGCCAGGGATATTAATCAGGCTACTGAGATAGCAGAAAGAATTGGTTATCCACTTGTTTTAAAAGTTGCTTCTCCAGATATATTACATAAGACTGATGTCGGTGGTGTTAAAATTGGAATAAAGAATAAGCAGGAATTAAGAGATTCTTTTGATGATATAATATGGGAAGCAAAGAGATACATGCCAAATGCAAAAATATTGGGGGTGATATTACAAGAATTTATTAGTGCTAAAAGGGAGGTCATATTGGGGATGAACAAAGATCCTCAATTTGGTCCATTACTTATGTTTGGATTGGGAGGAATATATGTAGAAGCATTAAAGGATATTTCATTTAGGATTGCTCCTATAACTGAGAGCGAAGCCTGGGAGATGATATCTGAGATAAAATCTTTTCCACTTCTTCGTGGAATAAGGGGAGAGAAATCAGCAAATATTGATTCAATAGTAAACTCATTACTTAGATTATCACAGTTAGTAACTGATTTTCCCGATATTTTAGAAATGGATATAAATCCTTTAATGGTTTATGAAAAAGGAAAAAGGTCTGTAGCCACAGATGTAAGAATTTCTTTAGGAGAGTGATTAAATGGTTACATGTTATATAGTCTCAAATGAGGAATTTTCGGGTAAAAGCACAATTTGTGCTGGATTGGGATTAATTTTGAAAAATCAGGGATATAATTTAAATTTTATTAAACCTGTTGGAACACATCCTAAAAAAGTTAAAGATACAATAATAGATGGTGATACTGAATTTATGTGTGAGGTTTTGGGAACTTGTGAAATTTTATCTCATCACTCACCAATTATCTTGACTCCTGAATTATATACTGAAGGTTTACGAGGTGAAATACCTAATTTAATGAATAAAATAGTTGAAGCACATAAAATAGTGTCTAAAGATGTAGATTTAATTTTGATGGAAGGAGCCCGAAGTCTAAATAATGGTTTGACATTAGGAGTTTCAGTTCCACAGATATGCAAGGAGATTCCCTCAAAAGTAATTTTAGTAACAAAATATAAATGGGGAATGGTTGATGAGATACTATTCATAAAAGAACAGCTTAAAGAACATTTCTTGGGTGTAATTATAAATATAATTCCAAGAGACGAAATAGAATATATAGATGAGAATATAATTCCCTATTTAAATAAAAATGACATCCCAGTCTTTGGTACAGTAATCGAAAATAAACTGCTTTCCTCAATTAGTGTTAAAGATTTATCAACGAATCTTAATGGAGAAGTATTGTGTGCTCATGATTTTGTAGATGAACTTGTTGAAGCATTTATGGTTGGAGCTATGGGTCAAGAAAAGGCATTGAGATTTTTTAGAAGAGTAGCAAATAAAGCAGTTATTACAGGAGGAGACAGGGCTGATGTTCAATTAGCAGCATTAGAAACCTCAACAAATTGCCTTATTTTAACTGGCGGTTTTCAACCAAGCGCTATCGTTCTGGGAAGAGCAGAGGAATTAGGAGTTCCTATGGTATTAGTACCTTATGACACACTTACAACAGTTGAAAAAACAGAGAAGATTGTAGGACATCTTAGAATACATGAACCTCAGAAAGTAGATAGGTTAATAGAAATACTTACTGAGCAGGTTTCAATTGATAGTTTAAAGAAATCACTTAATGTTTAAATATATCTTTTTATAGAATTTATATTTTAGAGATTTGTGGCATGGTTTCGAAGACATTTTACCCTCTCCCTTTCCCTCTCCCACCAGGGGAGAGGGAAATCCCCATACCCCCTCCCATAAAGGGATGGGAATTGAGTGAAATATAAAGGGAGAAACTATATTCAAATTCTTCAATAATTCTTTTATGGAATTAATTGGAGAGAGAATGTCACATGTAACTAGCAAGGAAAATTGAAAGTTGAGTAAAAAAGAAATAAAAAAAATGACAATTGCAATAGACGCCATGGGAGGTGATTATGCTCCTGAAGAGATAGTCGAGGGAGCAATTCTATCTTTAGAAGAAAAAGATTTCAGTATTATTCTTGTTGGGGAAGAAGAAAAGATAAATAGTTTATTATCAAAGCAAATATTTGATAAGAAGAGGGTATCAGTTCTAAATGCTACTCAAAAGATAGAGCAAGATGAAAGTCCTGCAATAGTTGTAAGAAGAAAAAAACAGAGTTCCATAAATATTTGTTCCACACTAATAAGAGATAAAGTGGCAGATGGAATGATTTCTGCAGGTCCAACTGGATCAGTTATGACCTCAGCTATTCTAAATATTGGGAGAATAAAAGGTGTAAAAAGACCCGCATTGGCTGCATTTATACCAACTGTTAAAAATCCAATACTGTTGATTGACATAGGTGCAAATGTTGATTGTAAACCAATATATTTATTACAATTTGCTATTATGGGGAAGATTTTATATAAAAATATGTTAGTGGATGTTCAACCTAAGGTTGGTTTGCTAAGTATAGGAGGAGAAAGTACAAAAGGAAATCACCTGGTCCAGGAGTCATATGAGTTAATTTCCAAATCAATTAAAGATTTTGTTGGAAACATTGAGGGTCACCAGATATTAGATGGAAAAGCACATGTTATAGTATGTGATGGTTTTACAGGAAATGTTGTTATAAAATCTATAGAGGGAACTGTAGAAATGCTATTTAATCAATTAAAAGACACCTTTCTCACTAATACAATAAGTAAGATGGGTGCATATCTATTAAAACCCTCATTGAAAAGTTTAAAGAAAAAATTTGATTATAGAGAATATGGTGGTCTTCAACTTGTAGGGATAGATGGTATTTGTATAAAAGCTCATGGTAGATCAAAATCAAAAGCTATAAAAAATTCTATTAGAGTTGCTAAAAAAGTAATAAATAGTGAAATGATACTCAATTTAAAAAGTGAAATAAAAGAGTATTTTAAAGAGACCAGATAGGAAGTAAATATATTTATTTGAAACTAAAAGGGATATTTCTCGTCAAAAGGATTAATAGAAAAATATTTGGAGGTAATATGGAAAGAGATGAAATTTTTGAAAAATTAAAAAAAGTAATTACTGATATTTTAGATATTGAAGAGGAAAAAATATCATTTGAATCAAATTTTTTAGATGATTTCGGTGCAGATTCTTTAGATATAGTAGAAATGGTTATGTCTATAGAGGAGGAATTTAATATAGAAATACCAGATGAGGATGTAGAAAAAGTTTTAAGTGTAAATGATGTAATAAATTATATTCAGTCTGCAACTTAATCTCTAAATTTTTTAACTTTGTTAACTGAAAGCTTTTAGCAATTAATTATTACTAAAAGCTTTTATTTTATTAAAAGAAAACGAGAGAGAATCCTGGAACGCATTTGATTATTTTTAACAACTGAACCTGTTTATGATAAACTAACTGATTGGATAATTTTTTTTAATTTTTGAAAGTACAGAATATATGGATACAAAGCAAATAATAAACTGGGCTAAAGATCAAAAACTGGTATTTAAAAAAAAGGAAATTTTAATTAAAGCACTAACTCACCGTTCCTATTTGAATGATATTGATGAAAATACAGAAACAAATGAAAGATTGGAGTTTTTAGGAGATTCAGTTCTTTCATTAATAATCATTTCTTATTTATGTCAGAAATTTCCAACAAAAAATGAAGGAGAACTTGCAAAAATAAAGTCAAATTTAGTGAGTGATGATACATTATCTCAATTAGCTGAAGATATAGACTTAGGAAAAGTAATTATTTTAGGAGAAAGTGAGGATGGATCAGGTGGGAGGAAGAAGGATTCAATACTGGCTGATGCCTTAGAAGCATTAATAGGAGCTATTTATTTAGATTTAGGTATAAAAAAGACAAAAAAGTGGATTATCAATCTATACTCTAAAAAAATAGATGATGAGGTAAAAAAACCCTTTTTAGATGGTTATAAAACAAGACTGCAGGAGATTCTATCCCAGAAGAAGGTTGGTAAGTTAAGTTATGAAATTTTAAAAGAAGAAGGACCTGACCACGCTAAAATGTTTTTAGCCAAAGCCTTTTTAGATAAAATAGTGATTGGTGAGGGATGGGGTAGTAGTAAGAAAGATGCTGAACAAGAAGCAGCAAAATTAGCGTTAATGAAAATATCTAAAAATATAAATTTTAACACTGTGTCATTGCGAGGGACAAAGTCCCGAAGCAATCTCATTGAAAAATAAATAGAATAGCTGTTAGAAGTTTTGGGCATAGTTTCTTGACTAAAATGTCTTCGAAACCATGCCACAAATCTCTAAAAATATATAAGTAATTTATTCTAAAATTTGTAGCATGTTTATAAAAGAAGTTACACTATACGGATTTAAATCATTTGCTGAAAAAACTAAAATTGTCTTTAATCCAGGAATTACAGCAATAGTTGGTCCAAATGGAGCTGGGAAAAGCAATATTGTTGATTCAATTTCCTGGGTATTAGGAGAACAAAGCCCCAAGTCACTCAGAGGTATAAGCATGGAAGATGTTATCTATCTGGGAAGTTTTGTAAGGTCTCCTCTTAATATTGCCACTGTTAGATTAGTTCTAAACAATGAAGATAATACTCTACCTTTAGATTTTCAAGAGGTCTCAATCCAACGTCAAGCTTCTAAAGATGAAAGCAATTTGTATTTATTGAATAATGTACCTTGTAGACTTATTGATATAAAGTCTCTTATTGCCAGTGCTGGATTGGGCAAACAATTTAAATCAATTATAAATCAGGGTGAACTTGATAATGTTTTAACCAGTCATCCTAAGGAAAAAAAGCATCTCATTGAGGATGCTTGTGGTGTAACAAAATATGAAATAAGGAAGAAAAAAGCTTTTAGAAAATTAAAAAAGACGGATGTCAATATTTTTAGATTGAAAGATATAGTATCTGAGGTAAACAGACAACTAAAGCCTTTAAAGAAGCAGGCTGAAGTTGCTCAAAGATTTTCGGAATTAGAAAAACAATTAAGGGAGAAGGAATTATCATTAACAGTAACAGTTCTGCTTGATCTTAAAAATACTGAAGAAGGTATTATAGAAAAAGAGGAAATAATAAGAGCAGAAATTGATGATTTAAAAACAGACTTAAATCAATTGGAATCTACTAAAAATGAAATTGCGGAAAAAATGAGAGATCTCTCAGATAAACTTCAAAATGATTTTGATAATCTATATAAAATAGAAAAAAATACAGTTACTATAAGAGGTTGGAAATCTTTGGTATCAGAGAAAAGTAAATATCTAAAATCAATGATTAAAGGGTGGCAGGATTTGAGTATAATTCTGAGTCGGGGTAAAGTTATAGATGAATTAGATATAAATGTACTTAAATCAGGATTAGAAGATATAGAAAATAAGATAAAATCTAAAAAAGAGAAACAAAGAGAAAAAAATGCTCACCTATATGAAATAAGGGAAAAAATAGCTCAGAAAAATATAATTTATGATCAACAAGAAGATGTATTACAATCTTTGCTTGTAAAGTTATCAACTAAAACTTCCGATACTCTACCATTATTATCCAGAAATCTTAATTTGTTAAAAGAGAATATTGATGAGATGATTTTAAAAATTCGAGAATATAAATCAATATTTTCTGAACCCAAAAATATATTAAATAAGAATAGGGATACTACATCAAATATTTCTTTTAAAAACAAAAAAATTGAGGAGATTATAAATTATAGTGAGTCAAAGTTAATAAATATTAAATCAGAGCTAAAAAATAACTGGGAAATCTCTAAAAAATATGAATCTATTTTAGGTTTATTAGAGAAAGGATTCTCAGATATCAAAGATATCCCACAACAGATAAATAAATTGATGAATGGTGAAAAAGATATTTTAAGTGAATTAAAGTCTATAGAAGTCTCGATATCTGTGCTTGAGGAAAGAAAGAGTAACCTTAAAGTTAAGCTTAATAGTTTGAGAAAAAAAGATGTTATTATAAAAAGTGACAAAGCATATAGAAAAAAAGCTCTTGAAGAAGCGAAAAATGTCAGAAAAAAAGCAAATTATTTAGAAGATATATTTATCGTGATGGAAAATGTTTCAAAACATATTGCTAAAATGTTGAAAGAAATTAATAGAGGAGATAGAAGTGAACTTGAGAATCATGAGATAAAGCGAGAAGAAATTAGTAAAAGAGTAAGATATAAAAAAGAAAAGATAGAGAAACTGAGAGAAGAATACCAAATTTTAAATTTAAATAAAGCTCAATTAAAAGTAAATATACAGTCTAAAACTAATGAATTAAGAAGATTGGGTTATGAATCTATAGATAAAGCAGTTAAGAAATCTACTAAGATATTAGACATAGAAAAAATACAGAAGGAGATAAATAATTTTAAAGCGGAATTATATGAAATAGGTCCGATAAATCCGATTGCATTAGAAGATTATCAAAAACTTGATGATAGAAGAAAATTTTTAAATGAACAGATAAAAGATTTAACGAATGCAAAAAGAGACTTATTAAAATTATTATCAGAAGTGGACAAACAGATGGAAAATCTTTTCTTAGAATCTTTTGAAAAAGTGGACATATATTTTAGAGAGCTTTTTAAAACGCTTTTCCCAAAAGGAGACGCACATCTAGAATTGGTCAAGATAGAAAATAAAGAAGAAACTGGAGTTGATATAAAGGTAAATGTTGGTGGAATCAAAAATAGAGCAATTTCCCTTCTTTCAGGTGGTGAGAAAGCGTTAGTTTCTATTGCCTTTATTTTTGCATTATTTAAGCTTATGCCAGGTCCTTTCTATATTTTAGATGAAGTAGATGCAGCTCTTGATGAAGTAAATTTAAAAAGATTTATAAATTTGGTAGAGAAATTTAAGAAAGAACACCAACTCATAATAATTACTCATCAAAGAAGAACTATGGAAATGGCTGATGTATTGTATGGTGTATCAATGAATCCAGATGGCACTTCAAAGATTGTCTCAGAAAGAATTGCATAATTTAGTAATTATTTTTAACATTTAACTTGAGTGATTATTATTAACATTTTATTATTGAAAATGAACAAAGAAATATTTAAATAGTTGATAAATTTCAAAAAAGTGTTATAATCTCCTTAATCTATAAATAAAAATAATTAGGAGGTGTTATTGGCAGTTAAAATCAGGCTAACAAGAAGGGGTGCAAGGAAGAAACCTTTTTATAGAGTAGTTGTTGCAGATGCAAAGATGCCAAGAGATGGCAGATTTATTGAAATTGTTGGTACATATAATCCACTTTCTGAGCCATCCGAAGTTAAAATTGATAAAAAGAAGGTAGAGAAATGGCTAAAGCGAGGTGCAATTCCCACAAGAACTGTGGAGAAATTACTAAGCATTGCCGGAATTGAAACCAAATAGGTTTTTTGAAAGTAGAGGTGAAAAATGAAAGAACTATTAGAGTATATTGCAAAAGCTTTAGTTGACGAACCAGATAAGGTTGAAGTCAATGAAGTAGGAGAGGGAAGATCAATTATCTTACAGCTAAAAGTTTCAGAAACTGATGTAGGGAAAGTTATTGGCAAAAAGGGAAGAATAGCCAATGCATTAAGAGTAATCATTAAAGCTGTAGCTACAAAGAATGGAAAGGTCGCCATAGTTCAAATAATCGACTAATTTTTAATTATAGAATTGTTTGAGCCTGATTTTTAACTGTAAATAGGAAGTTGAACCTGAAATCCCACCAGATTGGAAAAGTAATAAAACCAAAGGGGATTAAGGGAGAAGTTGTAATTAAACTTTTTACTGATTTCCCAAAAAATTTAAATAGAAATACTGTTCTCTATTTACAAGAAGATCTATTTGAAAAAAGTAGACTATTGATAGAGAAGATAGTTTGTGATGGTGACATCGCAACTATAAAATTCTATGAGGTTAACACAAGAGAAAAAGCTCAAGAATTAAAGGGGTCTTCTCTATTTATACCATCCTGTAAATCTCCAAAACTTTCTGCTAATAGCTATTGGATCTATCAGATCATAGGTTTGGACGTATATGATGAAAATGATAGGCATTTAGGCAAAATTGAAGAAATAATGAGAACAAAAGTTAATGATATTTATATAGTTAGGAAAAAGGGGAACACCTGTAAAAAGAAGGAGTATCTAATTCCAGCTATTAAAGATATTGTGAAAAAAATAGACCTGAATAGGAAAAAAATGGTAATTAAGATGATGGCAGGAATGGAAGATATCTAATTTTAGACCGTATGAAAATTAAAAATTTAATATTTTAAAAGACTAAAATGCAGATAGATATATTAACTATATTCCCAGATATGTTTGAATCCGTTTTTAAATATGGAGTTATTGCAAGAGCACTCAAAAAAAATATTTTTTCTTTAAAAATACACAACTTAAGAGATTATTCACCCTTAAAACATGGTAGAGTTGATGATGAGCCTTATGGTGGTGGACCCGGGATGATAATGATGCCGGAACCGATTTTTAATGCTGTAAAGGAAATTGTAAAGGATTCTGGATTAAAAAGGGAAGAGATATGTATAATTTTATTGTCGCCCGATGGAAAGAGACTTAATCAATCAACATTGAGATCACTTTCTTCTTTTAAAAAGCTAATCATTATATCTGGAAGATATGGTGGTGTTGATGAAAGAGTAAAAAAATTATTAGTTGACAGATTGATTTCTATTGGAGATTATGTCATTTCTGGAGGTGAAGTAGCAGCTATGGTTTTAGTGGATGGCGTAGTAAGACTAATTCCAGGAGTATTGGGAAATATTAAATCTCTTGATGAGGAATCTTTTTTTAGTAATTTGCTTGATTATCCTCAATATACAAGACCAGCATATTTTGAGGGAATGGAAGTCCCGGAAATATTGTTAAGTGGAAATCATAAAAAAATTGCAGAGTGGAGGAAAAAACAGGCAAAAATAAAAACAGAAAAATTAAGACCTGATTTATTAAAATAATAAAAAAAATAAATTAAATAAATTTGAAGAGTTTTGTGGTATATTTTCTTAGTTAAAATGCCTGTGAAAATATACCACAGAGCTATTAAGAGAATCTTCACTTTTGTTTTTTTAATGCTATAATGGGTCAAATATGATAGGGAGAATAAATTGATGGAAATATTAAATATTGAAAAAAAATATCTAAAAAAAGAAATTCCAGAATTTCAACCTGGTGATGTTGTAAAAATACATATAAATGTAAGAACAGGCAAAGGTACAAGGATACAGGTTTTTCAGGGAATCGTGATTAGAATAAAAGGTTCTGGCATAAATAGAACGTGCACAGTAAGAAAAATTTCATATGGGATTGGAGTTGAAAAAATCTTTCCAATAAATTCACCTGTGATTGAGAAAATTGAATTAGTTAGTAAAGGTAAGGTCCGAAGAGCTAAGTTATATTACCTGAGGGAAAGAACTGGGAAAAAAGCTAAAGTTAAAAGAAAAGAAACTACTAAAAATGTAAAAAATAAAAGTGCAGTTTAAAGATAAAATTACTCTAAGAACATAATAAGAAATGTAAAACAACATAAAAATTTTAATTAGATTAAGGTTAAATTATTAAAAAGGGACTACTTAAAAGGTGATAAAAAAGAAAAGTTTACTTTCCTCCTTTTTTGAATATACATTTTTAATAGCAATTGCTGTAATAATTGCTATTTTGATAAGGACATTTATTATCAGTACCTATATGATACCCACATCATCTATGGAACCTACAATTTTAATGGGTGATAATTTATTGGTAGAAAAAATTACCTATAGATTTCATTCACCAAAAGTGGGTGATATAGTGATTTTTAATGATCCTTCTGGGATAGAGAAACAGCTGATTAAGAGAGTAATAGGAGTTCCAGGTGATCATATTGAAATAACTGAGGATGGTCATGTAATTTTGAATGGTAAAGCTTATGAGGAGCACTATGCAATCTACCAAAATGTTGGTCAATCATTTAAATTTGATATCAAAGAAGGTACAGTTTTTGTACTTGGTGATAATAGGGGAAATAGCCAGGATAGTCGTTGGATTGGTCCTATATCTGAAGATATTGTGATTGGAAGAGCTATTTTTAGAGGCTTGCCATTAAATCGTTTTGGCCCTATCAAATAGTCATACCTACAAAACTTCTAACCACTTAATTTTTATACAAGTATTTCACACTTATACATAAATAAATATTTGCACAAATTGTCATATTCTGATATTATTTATATGTATTGTTAAAAATAATTATTTTAAAATTTTGAAAATTATTATGATAACTGGAATACAGGGAGAGATTTTAGCTAAAAATTTTTTAATAAAAAAGGGTTATCAAATAATAAATGTTAATTATAGATGTAAGTTAGGGGAAATAGATATTATAGCTTTAAAAGACAACAAGATATGTTTTGTTGAGGTAAAGACCAGGAACTCGCTTACTTTTGGGAAGCCTTTTGAGTCAGTAAACTATTTTAAACAGAATAGAATTAAAAAAATTGCACAATATTTTTTAATATTTAATTACAAATATCAAAATTTAAATACTCGTTTTGATGTTATTTCTATATACAAACCACATGGAATTAAACAAACTAAAATAAGATTTATTCCTAATGCATTTTAAACTTTTCCATCATTATACTTATAAGGAAAAATTGGTGTCCTATATTTTACAATAGTGTGATATAATTATTAGCAATGTTCCTAATTTAAAATATGTACTTTATCTAAGAAATTATAGAAACAATCATAAACCTTTGAAATTTAACAATTTTTTAAGCTTATTAATATTACTCCGATTCATATAATCCTGATAGGATTGATGAACGATAAGGTATGAGGAGCAATTCTCATACCCGCCATTACGCAAAGGAGGCTATAAATTTGATAGTCTCCTATTTTATTTTAATTAATTTAATTAGAAGTTCCCCCAGGATTGATAAGGAAAAAGTTAAAAACAGTAAAATAAAAATAAGATAAATAGAAAAAAGCTTTAAAAATCTTATAATATATTCAAAACCAAATTCATAAAAAAAATAAAAATAAATATCTTATTTAATTAAAAATTACCTTAAAAATTAAAAAATATTAATTTTAAGAGGGAGGTGATTTTATAAGAAATTTTTCAAAATAATTTTATATTAAATTGGAGGTGATTTAATTGTCAAAGATTTTAAGAGTCAACATGAAAGATCTTACATGTAAATTTGAGGATGTTCCTGAAAAATATAAATTATTTGGGGGAAGAGCACTAACATCAGCTATTACATGTGATGAAGTCCCACCAACTTGTCATCCTTTAGGACCAAATAATAAGATAATTTTTGCTCCTGGAATTGTCTCAGGTACAAATGCCCCATCATCTGGAAGAACTTCTGTGGGTGGAAAGAGTCCATTAACGGGAACTATTAAAGAAGCAAATTCTGGAGGGCTTTCCGCTCAAAAAATAGGAAAATTACAGATAAGAGCAATAATTGTTGAAGGGAAACCCCAAGAAAAAGGAAAGCTCTATTTACTTAAAGTCAATAAGGACGGAGCTGAAATCCTACCAGCAGATGACTTAGTTGGAAAAGGAATGTATGAAGTAGATGAAATTTTAGTTCAAAGATATGGAAAGATAGCTATTATTGGTATTGGTCCTGCTGGTGAAATGATGTTAACAAATTCTGGTATATCTATAAATGATATGGAAAACAGACCTGGAAGATATGCGGCAAGAGGTGGAATGGGTGCAGTTATGGGTTCAAAGGGACTGAAAGCAATAGTGATAGATGATGAGGGAGCTCCAGGTGTAGAGATAGAAAACAAAGAATTATTTGACTCTGGGAGAAAGAAATTAGTTAATGCTCTTACTACCCATGATGTAACTAAAAAAGGTGGGGCTTTAAATACATATGGTACTGCTGTTTTAGTTAATATTATAAATGAAGCAGGAGGTTTACCAACAAGGAATTTCTCATCAGGACAATTTGAAGGAGCTTCAAAAATAAGTGGAGAATCTATTGCTGAAATTTGCAAAAAAAGAGGTGGAGAAGGGACTATGGGACATGGTTGCCACCCTGGTTGCATTATTAAGTGCTCAAATATCTATCCCAAAGAGGATGGAACTCATTATGTTTCATGTATGGAATATGAATCAATTTGGGCATTTGGAGCAAATTGTGAAATTGATAATCTTGATCAAATTGCTGAATTAGTAAGAATTTGTAATGATGTAGGATTAGATACTATTGAAGCAGGATGTACAATTGGTGTTGCTATGGAAGGTGGATTAATTGAATTTGGAGATGGAGATGGAGCAATAAATTTACTTAATGAGGTTGGGAAAAAAACACCACTTGGTAGACTAATTGGTAGTGGAACCGAATTTACTGCAAAAGCTTTAGGAGTAAGTAGAGTACCAACTGTAAAGGGTCAATCTATGCCAGCATATGAACCAAGAGCAATAAAAGGTATCGGAGTAATATATGCGACATCGACCATGGGAGCTGATCACACTTCAGGATATACAATTGCTCCAGAAATATTAGGAGTTGGTGGAAAACAGGATCCACTTGCTTTAGAAAAGGCACAGTTAGCTAGAGCTTTTCTTAATACAACAGCCTTTATTGATAGTACAGGATATTGCTTGTTCATTGCATTTGCCATTTTAGATATTGCAGAAGGATTTGAGGGAGTAATAGAAACTATGAATGGATTTCTCGGAGTAAATTTAAGCGGTGATGATTGGGTAAATATTGGAAAAGAAACCGTAGACAAAGAAAGAGCATTTAATATAGATGCAGGATTTACTTCAGCTCATGACAGACTACCGGAATTCATGAATATAGAAGAACTTCCACCTCATAATGTAACATTCGAAGTCTCAGAAGAGATACTTGATAGTGTATATAAAGAGTAGAAAACACTAAATAGTGATTGAATAGGGAAGGATTTGGTGATTATTATATTGCTAAGTCCTTCCAATTTTTTAAAAATTTTAAATCCTGTAAAGGAATTTAAATGACTGTTATTTTTTTCTTGGGAGATATTAGATGAGAATTGAAGTTCATCTTTTTGGAAAATTAAAAGAGTTGTTCCCAAAAGTGAAGTCAGGAGGTAGTTTACAGTTAATTATAAAAATTAAAAATCAAAATACTATACAAGATATAGTAGAAAAAATAGGAATAAGTCCAAAGGAAATCAGGCATGCATTTCTAAACCACCAATATTCATCATTGGATAGAAAAGTTAAAAATGGAGACAGATTGGCACTATTTGGAAGAGACATGGCTTTAATTTATAGACAATATTTTCCTAAGATTAAAGAATGAATTACATCAACTAAATCTAAAAAGATATATCTTATTTTATTACTTTCTTATATATTTTTATTAATTTTTTTACATTTTTATTCCAGGAAAAATTTTTTAAGGCATATTTAGCTGCTTTCCTGCCTTTTTTGATCTTTGATTCTAAGTTTATCTCTTCAATAACTTTTTCTGCTAACTCTTCTGGTGAATCTTGTTTTACAAGTGCTCCTACATCCTCATTAATAAAATCTTGTGGACCACCATTTATTGTACCAATAACTGGAGTCCCACAAGCGAGTGCTTCTATAGCAACTAATCCAAAAGCCTCTCTCCTGGATGGAACAACAGCTAAATCAGCTAAGTTATAAATTTTAGAAACTATATCTTGATTGTGATGTCCTAAGAAATAAAATCTTTCTAAATTCAATTTTTTAGTAAGATCTATAAGCTTTTTATACAGCTCACCATAACCAACTATTAAAGTGATTGTATTATCTAATACTTTTTCATAGATTGAGGCTGCTTTAATAAGCACATCCACTCCCTTAAAATGAGTAAGTTTTCCAACAAAGCAAATAACCTTTTCTACATCTACAGGTAGTCCTAATTCATTTAAAATTTTTTGACGATCTATCTCTTTTATTCTAAATATATCTGAGTTAAAACCATTAGATATTACCTTTATCTTTTTATCACTAATATCAAATAAATTTAGTATATCTTTCTTAACTTGATTGGAAATTGCAATAATAAATGAAGCTGATTTAACAGCATCAATTGTCATATTTCTATACCTTTTACCTTTTCTAAATCCAATTAAATCGGTACCATGACAGGTTGTACAAAAAGGTATTCCTGTTTTTAAAGCACAATATGATGAAACCCATAGATGTTGTGCATGAATAATATCAGGTTTGAAGTCATCTTTAGCTTTAGATGCAAAATCTAAAAAAGTGTTAACATAATCAGAAATCTGAGTATCTGTTAGTTCATAAAATGTAGTATTACTAAAGGGATGTGTAGTAAAGCAAGGAAAGTTAAAGGGTAAATGGAAGTTCTTATTAACTCCATTTGAGAAGATTATAGATCTCACTTGATAATTTTTATCTCTTATTTGTTTATGAGCTGGTGCTATAACCATTACTTCATACCCTAATTTTAAAAGCACATCAGCAACATTTTGAGTATAAATTCCACTTCCTGATCCCTCTAATGGAAAATGATTTATAAGCAATATTCTCATAACATTAAATATTCTTAGAATGAAATTCTTTAATAAAATTAATAAATATTATTTTATAATCAAATTTTTTTATGACTCTTTTTTTCAAAGAGCAAACTGTTAACCTATCTTGTTAATAGTACAATTAATAGAATCTATTTATAAATAAGATTATTGGAGTTTTATTATTACATATTTCAATTATAATTATCTACAGTAAGGATTATTTGTACTGTTAATAAGACAAGTCTTAATTTTCATATAATAAATTAATTAAATTAGTTCTTACTAATATGTAGATAGTTTGATAAGTAAAAATAAATAAAAATTGACTCCTAGATTTGACTTAGCTCATCAATAATACAGATTATTTTAAAAAATTGTATTAAAAAAATAGAATAAGTTATAGATTTAAAATAAAAATAAAATATTAATTATTGATTAATAAAATAATAGGATAATAGAAAAATGTCTAAAAAGAGATTTTTAGAAGTATTAATAAAAATATTAACAATTTTTATTTTCTTTACCATTCTTATAGTACTTTTTATCAAGCCAATTAATAGGTCATTAAAGACAACCCTTTTACTATTAGATTTCTTTGGTCCGGAAAAAATGAAACCCATCAATTTATTTGAAGAAAAGTATTTATCAAGTCAAATAGAAATTAAAAGCAAGACAAGAGTGATATCAGCAGACCTTTATAGACCAGATGATAATAAGAAACATGCTGCATTAATTTTTGTTCATGGTCTTGCTCCAGAGGGAAAGGATGATACCCGACTAATTCCTTTAATAAAATCATTAGTTCGCTCAGGATTTGTGGTTTTAGTTCCTGATTTTTTAGGAATGAAATCACAAAGAATTGGGATTTCTGATATTGAAGAAATTGTTGATAGTTTTAAATATTTGTATGGCTTAAATAACTATGTTCACCAAGATAAGATAGGAATTATGAGTTTTAGTTATGGTGTTGGACCAGCAATATTAGCAGCTTCTGATGATCAAATAAGGGACTTGGTTAAGTTTGTTTTCTGTTATGGTGGGTATTATGATCTAAAAAATGTGATAGCTTATGTGACAACTGGACATTATGAATATAAAGATGAAAGTGGATGTTTAAAACCTTATGAATATGGTAAATGGCTTTTTATTAAATTTAATTTGGATTTAATTGAAAATAAAAATGATAGAAAAATTTTAGATAAAATTTCTAATTTGAAATTAGAGAATCTCAGAGCTAATGTGGGTGTTTTAAAAGAAAAATTAGGGGAGGAAGGATTAAATATTTATGAACTTCTAACCAATAAAGATTATAAAAAAGTTAAAGTTTTAATTGATAAATTAAATCCTAAAATAAAAAAATATATAGAGGAACTTTCACCTAGCAATAAAATAGAAAATTTAAAATCATATCTACTAATAGCTCATGGTTATCCTGATATCTCAATTCCTCATACAGAGAGTATTAGACTTGCTGATGCTGTAGGGGAGGATAACTGTCATCTTGTAATTTTAAAAATTATTGGACACACAGAAGCATTTGAGATTAAACCAACATTTAAAAATATATTTACATTTTATATTCCTGAAATCTACAAAGGATTTCTTATTGTATATGATTTAATGAAACAACAAAATTAATTAAGAATATTTTAAGTAATCCTTTTCCTAATCTTATAACTTCACTCAACATTATATAGCTTAAAAATATTAAATGAAAATGTAATATGTTTTTATATTAATATATATTTGCATAATTATGTATTTTTTGATAGAATAATATAAAATTCAATATTGGAAATTTCAATGTATAAATTTTATGAATTCATATAAGTGATTATATAGATCTCTACAATTTATTCCTAAATAAGTATTTAGAAATATTTATTCTATAAGTATTTTGAATTCATTTAATATTGTGTTAATTTTCTTTAAATTTATTAAAATTTATTTTTAAGACAAAAAATTCTATTTTAAAAATGGGGAATATGTTAGCAAAAATAGATTCTAGTGGTATTTTTGGACTTGATGCATTCAAAGTTGAGGTAGAAGTATTCCTCACAAAATCTTTACCAAGTTTTCACATTGTTGGGTTACCTGATAAAGCAGTAAATGAATCAAAGGAGAGGGTAAGAGCTGGAATATCGTCTTCTGAGTTTAATTTTCCATTGGAAAGAATAACAGTTAATTTAGCTCCAGCAGATTTAAAAAAAGAAGGACCAGCATTTGATTTACCAATCGCATTGGGTATTTTATTAGCAACAAAACAGTTAAGTGTAGACAATATTGAAAAATATATGTTTGTTGGTGAGCTTTCTCTCAATGGCGACATAAAAGGAGTGAAGGGTATTTTATCAATGGCTATCAATTGTAGAAATGAAGAGAAAGAATATCTTATTGTTCCAAAGGATAATGCTTTTGAAGCAGCGATGGTTTCTAAAGTAAAAGTAATTCCTGTTGAAAATCTTAATCAGGTTGTAAATTATTTGCAAAATAAAATAGATATAAAACAGGTGGAAATTGATAAGAAAAAACTTTTAAAAAACAAACCAAATGCTGATATTGATTTTAAAGATGTAAGAGGACAATTTCAAGCAAAAAGGGTATTAGAGATAGCTGTTGCAGGTGGTCATAATGTTATTTTAACAGGTCCTCCTGGAGCTGGTAAGAGTATGTTAGCTAAAAGAGTTTCAACTATATTACCAGAAATGTCCTTTAATGAGATTATGGAAGTAACAAGAATTTATTCAATATCAGGTTTATTATCATCAAATTCATATTTAATTAGAAACAGACCTTTTAGAAATCCGCATCACACAATAACTGACGTAGGATTAATAGGAGGAGGCATTTACCCAAAACCAGGAGAGATTTCATTAGCAAATAATGGTGTTTTATTCCTGGATGAAATAACAGAATTTAGTAGAAATGCCCTGGAAGCATTAAGGCAACCAATGGAAGATGGAGAAATTATAATTTCTCGAAACAAAGCCTCCTTTAAATTTCCATCAAAATTTATGTTAATTGCTTCTGCAAATCCTTGTCCATGCGGTTATTTAGGAGATAGTCTTAATAAATGTAAATGTTCACATTATCAAATATCCGAATACAGGAAAAGGTTATCAGGACCACTTTTGGATAGAATTGATTTGCATGTATTTGTACCAAGATTATCAAAGAATGATTTAACAGGAGAAACAAATTGTGAAAGTTCATCTGAAATTAGAGAGAGAGTAAAGAAAGCAAGAAAAATTCAAAGAAAAAGATTTTCAGGATTAAAAATCAGTTGTAATGCTCATATGAATACAAAACATGTTTCCAAATATTGTAAATTAAAGAAAGATGCAAAGAAACTTCTGGAACTTGCATTGGAAAG
>Ga0209121_10002539_pt1 | contig 18433 bp, 18 predicted proteins | sample Cruoilmetagenom3_FD_187292 | JGI IMG/M metagenome (GOLD analysis project Ga0209121, IMG submission 187292) | Oil polluted marine microbial communities from Coal Oil Point, Santa Barbara, California, USA - Sample 3 (SPAdes) (version 2) | ecosystem: Environmental > Aquatic > Marine > Oil seeps ... | reverse complement strand
CTCTGGCACGTACAGTGCTTACTTTGGTAAAGCATATGTAGAATTTGCTAAGAAAAATATAGACCCCTTAATAGATAAGGCGATTAAGTCAACAGATCCGGAAGAAAGAGCAAAACTCTACAAAGAACTGGTGAAGATAGCACACGATGAGGCTATATCTCTGTATTTGTATCAGCCAATAGGACATCACGTTGAGAGAACCTGGGTCAAAGGTTGGTATTACAACGCTATAATGCCAGGAGAACCTGCAGGAGCAGATTTCTATTCCCTTTCAAAGAGTGAGTAACAGAATAACCCAATAAGAAATACTGGGGTGGGGCTTTTTACTCCACCCCAGTATATTTTAAGGAGAGAAAAAGGGTGATAGCTTATATAATAAGACGTCTTCTATTGTTACCGGTAATACTCATTGGGGTGACTTTTCTTATCTTTTGTATGTTCTCTCTCTTGAGCCCAATGGAAAGGTTGGCAACTTACGTCAACGACCCTTCCACCCTTAAGAATCCTCAGGCAGCTGAAAGACTGATAAATAAATACCATCTGGATGACCCCTTTCCTTTAGGGTATATTCAATGGGTCAAAAGGATAAGCAAACTTGACCTTGGATGGTCGCAAGCAGCCAATCAGCCCGTCTGGGATGCGATATGCCAGAGATTTCCGGCTACTCTTGAACTCGTAATATATTCGGTCGTCCCCGTAATATTAGTGGGAATATGGTTAGGAGTGATATCTGCTGTTCATCACAATGATGTTATAGATCAATCTATCAGAGTAACCGCAATAGTGGGATGGTCTTTACCTACATTTATATTTGGTCTATTAGTTTTGTTTATATTTTATGGAATGTTGGGATGGTTGCCGCCGGGTAGATTGAGTACCTGGGCACAGGATATAGTTTACACCGGTACCAACTTTCACAGTTATACTCACCTTGTGACCATAGACGCCTTATTAAACGGGAATATTCCCATATTTGTGGATGCCTTGAGACATCTCTGCGCCCCCATAATAACTCTATCTTATGTCTACTGGGCTTTCTTACTTCGTATAGCACGTTCCAGTATGTTGGATACGTTGAGAAAAGATTACATAAGGACGGCAAGGGCTAAGGGAGTGGATGAGCATACCGTGATACATAAGCATGCAGAGAGAAATGCACTGATACCTGTTGTAACGATTGCAGGTATGTTAATTATAGGAATGCTTGGAGGTGTGGTGGTAGCGGAAACAGTATTTACTTATCCGGGTTTGGGCTTCTGGGCGGCTACGGCAGCACAACAGTTGGACTACGGATCAGTCATAGCTTTTGCCTTATTATTTGCTTTACTCATGGTGGTGGGTAATCTGGTAGTAGATGTGTCCTATGCCTTCATAGACCCACGTGTAAGGTTGGAGTAATGGAATAAAATGAATAGAACTCTGAGGAAATTATTCAGTAATGCTGCTTCACTCCTCGGAATAATCCTTTTAATTTTCTTCATCGTTATAGCCGTATTTGCTCCGGTGCTCGCTCCTCCTCTGTCGGATGACCCATATCAAATACCAAGGATGTCCTGGGATGTAAATCCCCAACCTCCTGGTTTCCCTATGTCAGATAATATAAGAGATATGTATGAGTATATAGGTAAAGAGGTAAAATATGATAAGGCACTTTGCGGAACTGCCCAGGGGGGATACGATATATTTTATGGTTTAATATGGGGCACACGAACTGCATTCAAAATAGGCATAATAACGGTTTTTGCTGCTATGCTTATAGGACTTTTTACAGGTTCTATCGCGGCATATTTCGGTAAGTGGTTGGATGAAATATTGATGAGGATAACAGATATATTTTTATCTTTTCCATTTTTAGTTGCGGCAATGGTCCTTACAACTATACTTGGAAGAGGTCTGGACAAGGTAATGATAGCCCTGATAGCTTTTGGATGGATGGGATACGCAAGGGTGATAAGGGGAAGTATACTATCTGCAAAAGAGGAAACCTACGTGATGGCGGCTAAGGCTCTGGGTGTTAGAGATGGTAAGATAATATGGAGGCATCTGCTGCCGAATACTATATTTCCGGTGCTGATACAGGCATCTATGAATATTGGTACCATGGTCGTAACTGCAGCTACATTGAGCTTTTTGGGGGTAGGAGCCCCTATGGGATATGCCGATTGGGGGCAGATGGTAAGTTTTGCGAGAAACTGGATCATCGGTGCTCCTGGTCATGCTGGACAATATTGGTACACGGTATTCTACCCCGGGATATTCATTATTCTTTTCGTTCTGGCATGGAACTTAATAGGTGATACGCTCAGAGACATACTCGATCCACGTTTAAGGGGTGAACTGTGATAGCAAATAACAAGAAGCCTTTGTTGAAAGTTGAGGACCTGAAGACATATTTTTTCACCGAAAATGGAGTGGTAAAGGCAGTTGATGGAGTGGATTTTGAGGTCCATAAGAGAGAAACTTTGGGTTTGGTTGGAGAATCTGGCTGCGGTAAGAGCGTTACAGCATTCTCCATAATGAGATTGCTTGATTATCCAGGGAAAACAGTTGGAGGAAAGATACTTTTCAAGGATGAAAACCTGCTGAAGAAAAGCGCTCAGGAGATGAGAAAGATAAGGGGAAAAGAGATAGCAATGATCTTTCAAGAACCTATGACTGCTTTAAACCCCGTTCTCACGATTGGATATCAGATATCAGAAGGCTTGATGATGCATTTTGATATCGGTAAAGAAGAAGCGATGAGAAAATCTATAGAGTTGTTGGAAAAGGTGAGTATGCCCATACCAGAACAAAGGGTAAATGAATATCCCCATCAGTTAAGTGGGGGAATGAGACAAAGAGCAATGATAGCAATGGCAATGTGTTGCGATCCCATATTGCTCATCGCTGATGAACCTACAACATCTTTAGACGTTACAATTCAAGCGCAGATATTGGATTTGATGAAATTACTTCTGCAAGAGTTCAATGCTTCTTTGATAATGATAACCCACGATCTGAGTGTTATTGCAGAAATAGCGGATAAGATAGCCGTTATGTATGCGGGTAAAATCGTTGAGTGCGCGGATATAAAGACGGTCTTTCATGCTCCCTTACATCCATATACCTTTGGTCTATTAACCTCTATTCCGAGACTCGATGTAGAGATGGAGAGATTGAATGCCATATCAGGAGTTGTTCCTGATCCCTTGAAATTCCCACAGGGTTGTAAATTCAACCCGAGATGCAAATTCGCAACTGATAGATGTAAAGAAGAAGAACCTCCTTTGGTTAAGGTAGAAGAAGGGCATATGGTAAGATGCTGGCATATACACAGGGTGAAAGAGGAAGTGAAGAAAGGTTTTTTTGCAGGATTACGAGTTGATGGCTAATACACTATTACAAGTAAAACATCTGGTTAAGTATTTCCCCATAAAGAAAGGTGTTTTCAGGCGAGTTGTTGGTTGGGTAAGGGCAGTAGATGATGTATCGTTTGATGTGTATAAAGGAGAAACATTAGGATTGGTTGGAGAATCAGGTTGTGGTAAGACAACAACGGCTCTTGCCATCCTGAGACTGGAAGAACCTACTAAAGGAGAGGTGATATTTGACAATAAAGATATAACGAAGATAAGCAAACATAATATCAGGAGAGAAAGAAAGAATATGCAGATTATATTCCAGGACCCGTATAGTTCTCTCGATCCGAGGATGAAGATAAAGAATATAATAGCTGAAGGCATGCTAAGTCATAATATGTTAAATAAACAGAAGAGGTATAAAAGGGTAGGAGAACTTTTAGAAAGAGTTGGTGTTCTTCCCGAATATATGGATAGATTTCCTCATGAATTCAGCGGCGGACAGAGACAAAGGATAGGTATAGCGAGGGCCCTCGCACTGGAACCTAAAATCATAATGTGTGATGAGGCAGTCTCCGCCCTGGATGTATCCATAAGATCTCAGATTATAAATCTTCTAAAAGACATACAAAACGAGTTCAACCTGACCTATCTTTTTATCGCTCACGACCTCAGTGTTATAAAGTACATAAGTGATAGGGTTGTAGTTATGTACCTGGGAAAGATAATAGAGATCGCAGATAAAAAGGCGCTCTTTAGTAATCCTTTGCATCCTTACACACAGGCATTGATATCTGCTGTTCCTGTCCCAAATCCTGATTACAAGAAGGAACGTATCATCTTACAGGGTGATGTACCGAGTCCAGCAAATCCACCTACGGGATGTAGATTTCATCCAAGGTGTTTTAAGGTTATGAAGATATGCTCCGAAGTTGAACCTAAATTGGTGGAAGTAAGGAAAGGACATCGTGTTGCTTGCCATCTTCTTAGGTAGAGAACGGTCGCGACCGTTCCTTGGTTGACAAAAATAGCATATGTGTATTATATAATACTAAACATTTTTAGAGAAAGGAAAACTGTATGTTTCATCTTTCTAACCCAAGAGATATTAAAGAGGGGAAAATTACGGATGTTTATTTTGAGAGAACAATAAAAATAATTAAAGAAAAAAATATAGATAAAGAGGTAACCGCAGAAGTAATAGCAAAAAAGTTCCCCTCTAATTATGATTGGGCAGTTTTGGCAGGTATAGATGAGGTTGCATATCTTCTTGAAGGTTTAAATATCAGAGCCTGGAGTATGCCTGAAGGCACTATATTTCATCCTCTTGAGTCGGTCATGGTTATAGAGGGTAGATATAGTGAGTTTGCCAAATACGAAACCTCTCTTTTAGGATTACTTTGTCAGGCTTCAGGAATAGCCAGTCGTTCCGCTCGCTGTAAAAAAGCCGCAGGTGGTAAACCTATATACCATTTTGGAGCAAGAAGAATGCATCCAGGGATAGCTCCTATGATAGATAGAGCCTCCTTTATAGGAGGATGTGATGGGGTAGCTGTAAGCAAAAGCGCAGGCGAATTGGGTGAAGAGCCTGTAGGAACTATTCCTCACGCCCTCATTTTACTTACAGGAGATACTTTAAAGGCAACCCAACTTTTTGATGAAGTTATTGAACCCAGAGTAAAAAGAGTAGCCTTGATAGATACTCTTGGAGATGAGAAGGTTGTAGCCATTAAAGTAGCCGAGAGCTTAGGAAAAAATCTTTCTGCTATTAGATTAGATACTCCCCGCTCAAGAAGAGGGAATTTCCTGGAGATTTTAAAAGAAGTAAGATGGGAATTGGATTTGCGGGGATTTAAAGAGGTAAAAATTTTTGTTTCCGGGGGGATGGACGAAGAAGAGATTCACCTTCTATCTCCTCTGGCTGATGCTTTTGGGGTGGGAACCTGGATAAGTAATTCGCCGGTAATAGATTTTTCTCTGGATATAATAGAAGTAGAGAAAAAGCCCTTTGCTAAAAAGGGAAAATACTCGGGAAAGAAGAGGGTATGGCGATGTTCCTCCTGTTTTTCCACTCAAATACTTCCGGCGAAAGAGAGTCCAAAAGAGTGCTCCTGTGGAGGAAAATTCTTCCCTCTATTAAAACCTTTGATTAAAGAGGGAAAGATAGTAATGGAACTTCCTTCACCGCAAAATATCAGGAAGCATGTCCTTGAACAACTGAAGAAAGTTTCGTAGATGCGTGGATGCGTTGATAGGGAAAAGAGAGAAAGAGAAAAGGAGGAGGAGTCTGTGTCTTTAATTGTTCAGAAATATGGGGGGAGCTCTGTCAGTTCAGTCGAAAAAATTAAACGAGTAGCTAAAAGAATATCTAAAATTAAAAATAAAGGAAACGAGCTCGTGGTAGTAGTTTCTGCAATGGGAGATACTACTGACAAGTTGTTAGGGCTCGCTTTTAAACTAAATCCCGACCCCCCAAAAAGAGAGAGGGACATGCTTCTATCCAGTGGAGAGATTATCTCCTCTTCTCTATTAAGTATGGCCCTTCGCTCTCTGGGAGAAGAGGCGATTGCCTTTAGTGGAGCACAGGGAGGAATAATTACAAGTGAAGTTTATGCCAAAGCTCGCATTCAGAAAATAGAAGTTAAAAACATATTAAGAGAGCTAAAAAGGGAGATAATTGTGGTAGTTGCCGGTTTTCAGGGAATTACACCTCAGAATAATATTACTACCCTGGGAAGAGGAGGCTCTGATACCACGGCGGTTGCTTTAGCTGCTGCTCTAAAAGCAGATTTATGTGAAATCTATACCGATGTAGAGGGGATATATACTGCCGACCCCCGTATAGTTCCCGAAGCAAGAAAACTTAAACATATCTCCTACGAGGATACTTTAGAGTTAGCCAGTTTAGGAACCAGGGTTATTCATCTGCGAGCGATAGAATTAGCTAAAAAGTATAAGATAACCTTACATATTCGCTCCAGCTTTACTGAAAAGGAGGGGACAATAATTGCCTAAGGAAGAAGCTATGGAATCTCTTGTGTTGTCGGGAGTTGCCCTTGACGAAGATCAAGCAAGAGTAGCTATAAAGAATGTTCCCGATAAGCCGGGAATAGCAGGATTTATCTTCACTAAATTGGGTGAAGCTAATATTAATGTAGATATGATTATTCAGAGTAGTGCAGAAGAGGGGAAAAATGATATCTCCTTTACTGTTGAGGAAGAAGAGTTGAAAGAGACAAAGAAAATTATGGAGAAAATAAAACAAGAATTAAAGGGTAGCGATGTGAGTTACAACTCCGATGTCACTAGAGTGTCCTTAGTAGGAGGGGGAATGCAGTCTCATCCTGGAGTAGCAGGTCGTACGTTTGCCTGTCTAGGTAGAGAAGGAATAAATATTGAGATGATAAGCACTTCGGAGATAAGAATTTCCTGCATTATAAAGAAAAAAGAGGGGAAAAGAGCAGTGAGAGTTATCCATAAAGAATTTGAATTAGAATTAAACAAGGAAAAATAGCTCATAGCTGATGGCTCATGGCTGATAGTTTTAAATCCAGATTTGGCAATTTGAACCCTGTGCGTTGAGGTTGTCTTGGATAAGTCGCTTTGTAAGGGCGGGTCTACAGGCTCTCACCCCTAAACAAAGTTCATACTTTGCGGTCGCCAAGAGCACCTCACCGCTATCACTATATAATTAAAGACGAGGTGCTCGTAAGGTTTTTAAGATGAAAGTAGAACCGAAAAGCGGCGTTCCAAGACACCGAAAGAAAGCACAGAGGGGATAGAGCATAACACTCTTATACCTCTTTTCTCCCTCGGCAGTCGAGTCGATAGTTTGCCAAATCCTGGTTAAATTAGTTGGAGAAGAAAAATTGAGTAGGGGATATAATGTAGCTGCAGTAGGAGCTACGGGAGCAGTAGGAAGAGAAATGTTGAAAATTCTGGAAGAGAGAGATTTTCCTGTAAGAAACCTTAGAGCTATAGCCTCAGAGAGGTCCGAGGGAAAAACTTTAAAATTTGCCGAAGAAAAGATAAAGGTAGAAAAATTAGGTTCCTCTTCTTTTAAAGGAATAGAAATAGCCCTATTTTCGGCAGGAGTATCTATCTCCAAAGAATTCTCTCCCAAAATGGTGAAAGCAGGAGCAGTAGTAATTGATAACTCAAAAGCTTTTAGAATGGATGAAGAGGTGCCCCTAATAGTCCCCGAGGTAAACCCTCAATCTGTGAGAAATCATAAGGGTGTTATCGCCAATCCTAACTGCTCTACCATTCAACTGGTAGTAGCCATAAATCCAATCCATAGATTTGCTCATATTAACCGCCTCAATGTCTCTACTTATCAGGCAGTTTCAGGAACAGGAAAAGAAGCAATTGAGGAATTAAAAAGACAGACCGAACAATGGATAAAGGGAGAGAAGATTACCAGAGAAGTTTACCCACATCAGATAGCATTTAATCTTCTTCCTCATATAGGTGATTTTTTGCCTGACGGTTATACTGAAGAAGAGATAAAATTAGTTAATGAAACCAGGAAAATTATGGGGGATGAGAGTATGGCTATAACAGTAACTTGTGTTCGAGTGCCTGTTCTTATTTCTCATTCGGAGGCGGTAAATTTACAGACGGAGAAAAAAATTACTCCTGCTCAGGTAAAAGATATTCTCCTAAACGCCCCTGGCATCATTCTTCAGGATAAGCCTGAAGAAGATATCTATCCTCTTCCTCTTAAAACAGCGGGGAGAGATGAAGTTTTTGTAGGTAGAATAAGAGAAGACCTCTCCACCGATAAGGGGATTAACTTATGGATTGTAGCAGATAATCTTCGTAAGGGAGCAGCTTTAAATACCGTTCAGATTGCTGAATTACTAATCAAGGAGAACCTTATATAAATGGAAAAAGAAAAATGGATGAGGTTAGCTTTAAAACTGGCTAAAAAGGGAGAAGGCAAAGTCTCCCCAAATCCAATGGTAGGAGCAGTAATCGCTAAAGATGGAAAGATAATTGCTCAGGGCTATCATCACTATTTTGGAGGACCTCACGCCGAGATAGATGCCCTTTGGAAGGCAAAAGATAAAGCAAAAGGAGGTACTCTCTATGTTACTTTAGAGCCCTGCTCTCATTACGGAAAGACCCCTCCCTGCACAAAAGAGATAATCAAGAGAGGCATCAAGAAGGTGATAATTGCCACTCTTGACCCCAACCCCATAAACTCAGGCAAAGGAGTTCAAGAACTGCGAAGAGGGAAAATAGAAACAGAGATAGGAATTTGTGAAGAGGAAGCTAAAAAGGTAAATGAAGCTTTTTTAAAATTTATGAAAAAAAGGATACCTTTCGTAACCGTAAAAGTAGCCTCAAGTTTGGACGGGAAAATTGCCACTTCCAGCGGAGAGTCCAAATGGATAACCAGTGAAAAATCACGTAAATTTTCCCACCGCCTGCGAGATAAAATGGATGCTATTCTGGTAGGTATAAATACAGTAATCAGAGATGACCCCTCCCTGCTTGCTCCTTCTAAAAATAATTTTGTCCGTATTATATTGGATAGCAAACTGAGAATTCCTCTTGAAGCACAAGTATTAAAAAACCAGGATAGAGGAGATACCTTTATTTTTACTACTTCGCGGGCGGATGAAAGGAAGTTAAAAGAATTAAAGAGTAGAGGAATAAAAATAGCTGTAGTTAAAGAGAATGAAAATAGAGTAGATATAGAGGAAGCAGTAAGAGAATTGGGGAAATTAGAGATAATGAATCTTTTAGTAGAAGGTGGAGGAGAAGTAATAGGGTCTTTCTTTGAAAAAAAATTAGTAGATAAAATCTATCTTTTTCTTGCTCCTCGAATAATAGGAGGGAAAAAATCTATCACCTGGGTTGAAGGAAAAGGAGTCAAGTTCTTGAAGGAGACATCTTATATAAAAATAGATTCTCTAAAAAAGATAGAAAACGACCTTCTTTTAGAAGGATATGTAAAGGAAAACTCTTCTTTTAGTGAATAGTAAATGGTGAATAGAAAAACCTTGGGCTTAACTTCTTCTTACTATTTACTGTTCACTATTTACCATTCACTGATTCACAAAATAGCGATGAGAATCCTGTAAACTCCCATTGTCAATCCCGCCGCTATGGGGAGAGTAAAAAGCCAGGAAAAAATTATATTCCTGATCACTCTCAAATTGAGAGCTCCAACTCCTCGAGCCATACCTATCCCTATAACTGCTCCCACAGAGGCATGCGTAGTAGAGATAGGCATACCAAGACGAGAACAGATCAAAACTACGGTTGCGGCGCTAAACTCAGCGACAAAACCGCGAGTAGGCATAATCTCAGTTATTTTTTTGCCAATGGTCTCCATAACTCGATAACCCCAGACGGATATGCCTATTACTAACCCTGCTCCCCCAAGAGCAAGGATCCATAAAGGCACACAAACTTGGCTATATACCTCTTGAGTTTTCAATACCGAAATTATAGCGGCTATCGGACCTACTGCATTAGCCACATCATTGGTTCCCAGAGCAAACGCTACATAAGAAGCACTTAATATTTGCAAAATCTTTGAGAAATTTTCTACTTTTTCATATGCGTTCTCTTCGTTTAAGGAATATCTTTTAAGAGAAAAGTAAGCTCCCACTCCTCCTACAATGGCTACTCCTAATGATATTCCTATTGGATAGAATAAAGTGAAATTATTTGATAATCTCTTAAAACATCCTCCAATAAAAGCTGTACTGAGAATAAATAAAACTATGCCAAGCAGAAGAGGACCCTCTTTTTTTAACGATTTTAGAGGACGAGGAACATCAAGAATTCTCTTTTTTATGAGGATAAATAAGAAATAAGAGGCAAGAGCACCAATTATTGGTGAAAAAACCCAGCTTAAAACAATATTTATTACCACTCTCCAGTTTATCCCTCCTGACCCTGGTCCTATTAAACCAAAACCAATAAGGGCTCCTACAACAGAATGAGTAGTAGAGACAGGAAGTTTTAAATAAGTGGCTATAGTAATCCAGATACTCGAGCCCAATAAAACAGCAATCATCCCATAGATAAAAAAGGACGGTTTGTCAACAAAATAAGTAGAGTCAATTACTCCTTTGCTAATAGTTTCTGTAACATAGGAGCCTAACAGCAACGCCCCAAAAAAGCTGAATATCGCTGCAAGGATTATTGCTTTTCTCAAACTTAAAGAGCGAGCACCCACCGATGTACCCATAGCATTAGCTACATCGTTTGCTCCAATATTTACAGCCATATATAATCCAACAGCTACCGCTACAATGAATAAAGGATTCTCAAGCATTGATTTATCTTTAGGAAAATTCTTCTAATAACTCTATCGAGCAATTATGCATCTCAGTCGATCTCCTGTATTCTGAGCATGATCAGCTACAGAACCCAACTCCTTCATTATCTTCATTAAGATAAAAATAGAGACAGGGTCTATTTTCTCTTCAAGAAGAAATAAATTTTTAGTTGCATTTTGTTGAATAACATCGGCTTCAAATTCCTTTTTATCAATATTTTTGATTAAATCAGAAATTTTTTCTTCCTCCTTTTTTGAAAAAGAACTTTGAGATAAAAGTTTGATATTGGAAGTAGTTGTCTTAAGAGAGTCCACAGTCTCGAGCACTTTATCCACTAACTCCATTAAATTCTCTTCTAGCTCTGAGGGAACCTCTGTTTCTCGCATTTCTATTAATCTGGCTACATCTTCAGCAGAATCAGCAATAGCATCTTCCTGCTTTAAAAACCACAGAATGTCAGACCTATCTATAGACATAAATAAGTGATAAGGTAGATGTTCTCTAATCTCATTCTTTATTATATCCGCCTCATGCTCTAAGTCAGAAATCGCTTTTACTTGCTCATCAATCAATTCTCTATCCCCGGAGATAAAAGTTTCTATAAGGGGTTTCAATAAATCGGAACACTCCTTTACCTTTAGCATATGCTTATATAAAGCTTCAAAAGGAGATTTATGAAATAATTTAGCGATAATATCTCTCATTTTCCTCACCTCCTATTTCTCTTAATATTTTTTTGGTTGTCTTCAGGGGATCGGTTGAGGCAAGAATAGGACGTCCTATTACTAAAAAATCAGCTCCTTTAATTAGTGCTTCCCGGGGACCCATTACTCTTTTTTGCTCATTTTTCTTTCCCCCAAAAGGTCTTATTCCCGGAACAACTAAAAGAAAATCTTCTTCCACTATCTTGCGTAAATCCTCAACTTCCCAGGGAGAAGAGACAACCCCATCTAAACCGGCTTTTTTAGCCAAATTAGCTAAGTGAAGAACCTCTTCATTTATTTTCCTCTCTATTCCCAATTCTTCCTTTATAACTTGGGAAGTCAAAGAAGTTAAAAGGGTAACTCCTACTACCTTAATTTTTTCATTCTCTTTTTTTGCTCCTTTTATTGCTGCCTCCATCATCTCCGCTCCCCCTAAGGTATGAAGGGTAAGCATATTTACTTGCATCTCCGCTACCTTCTGGGCAGCTTTCTCTACAACGGAGGGAATATCATAAAATTTAGCATCGTAAAAAACTCTACCTCCCCTCTTCTGGATAAATTTTATAATCGAGGGTCCGTATTTAGTAAACAGACGAGGACCTACTTTAAACATTGCCACAAATTCACTTAAATTATCCACTAAATTCTCCACTTCCTTTCGAGTATCTACATCCAGAGCTAAAATTAACCTTTTTTTATTACTCAAAAAAGCCACCTTGTGGGGTCAGGTCTTCAAACTTCACACAAGTTAATCTAAGTTTATAAAATGTTTTGTGTGAAGTTTGAAGACCTGACCCCAATCTATTTCTCCCGCATCAAAAACAGGACCATCCTTACATACACGCAAATAGCCATTTTTTCCCTTTATCACACATCCTAAACAAGCTCCTATCCCACATCCCATTTTTTGCTCCAAAGCCAACTGGCAGGGAAACCCATATTTATAGCTTAACATAGCTATCTTTTTTAACATAGGAGGAGGACCGCAAGCATAAACATTCACAAAAGATAAAGACTCTGGAATAAGAAACAGACTTGTAAAAAAATCGGTAACTTCTCCCTTGAAGCCTTTACTTCCATTATCAGTAGCTATTTTTACTTCTACCTTTAGATTCTTAAACTCTTCTTCCTCTAAAATTTTCTCCTCATTCTTTGCCCCAATGAGAACCAGGGGCAAAGGAATAAAGTTTTCTCCTATCTTTTCCTTCTCTTCTTTCTTCAAAATCTCCATTAATTTACTTGCCAAAAAGTAAAGAGGAGCTACTCCTATTCCTCCAGCTACCAATACAGTCCTTCTCAAAGGGAGATTTATCTTGAATCCTCTTCCTGAAGGACCTAAAATACCCACTCCCTCCCCTACCCTCTTACCGGACAAAAGATGTGTTCCTTTACCTACCACTTCATAAAGAATCTCTATCTTCTTCCCTTCAGCCTTGTAAATACTAAACGGACGTCTCATTAAAGGATTACATCCATCGGTGCATCTAATATGTATAAATTGCCCCGGATAGGCTTCTTGAGCAACCTCAGGAGCATATAAACTCATTTTATAGTATTTCTCAATAACCTTTTGATTGGATAAAATCCTCGCTCTTATTTGATGCATTTAAAAAACCTTTCATATTGAAGATTCCAAAACCAATCATATCAATTTCTTAGAAAAGTTCAAGTGAATGGGTGAATGGGATGATGGGATAATGAGTGAATGGGAGAGAGGATAAACTCTTTGGTACTATTTCTTGCAACTCCTTCACCTATATTTCCTCATCTACTCTTTTACCCATCTACCCATCTACTCTTTTTCTCATCCACCCAGGGGAGGTTGACATAAGCAAAATTTCTTTTAATATAGAATCAAAAAATAGTAAACTTAAGATAAAAGATTGAGAAAGAAAACTTTATTTGTATTAGTGCTCATAGTTATAGGGATAATCAGCTTTTCTCTTCTTTTAAGCTACAAGACAAAAAAAGAGGAATATCTTTCAATAGAGAGAACAGAGAATATTCCTCTTTTGCAAGCAGAAGGAGTAAGAATAACGGGATGGAATAAGAAGGGAGAAAAAAGTTGGCACTTGAAGGCCGATTCTGCAAAGCAGTTTTCTGAGGAGATAATCTTAAATAAGGTGAGAATCGAATTTTTAAATAACGAGCAACTTGCTTCAAGGGGAGAGGCAGATATAGCAGTAATGGATAGCAGCACATCCAATCTATCACTCAAGGAGAACATTAAACTTATATCTTATGTAGATAAAGCTGAACTTTCTACATCAGAATTAAAATGGATAGCTTCAGAAAGAAAGCTATATACTGAAGAAAAGGTCGTTTTAAGAAGAGGAAATTTTGTGATGGAGGGACAAGGGTTAACTGCTAATCCTGATTTGACCCGTGTAGAAATCAAGGAAGCTACTACATTTATCAAAGTAAAATAGGAGGCTAATTAACAATGAGAAAATGGATATATGTGGTGATAATAGGGGTGATTTTAACCGTTGGAGGAATGGGTAAAGCAGCAACCACTCAAAAAAAATTGGTAGTGACTTCCCTCCATCAAAGAATAGATTATGGGAAACAGATACTTATTTATGAAGGAGAGGTGGAAGCTACCTGGGAAGATTTAATCCTTAAAGCAGACAGAGTTGAAGTATATTTAACTAAGGAGCGTGAGTTAAAAAGAATCATAGCTACAGGAAAGGCGGAGGTAAAACAATTGAGTGAAAAAAGAGAGGCTACCTGTGAATCAATCACTTATACTGCCGAGGATGACAAGCTCCTTTTGGAAGAAAAAGTTCATTATCATGATGATTTAGGGAGCGAGCTTTTAGCTGAAAAGGTAGTCGTCTGGCTAAGTGAAGAGAAAATGGAAGCGGAGGGACTGCCTGCAAAACTTACTTATTCTTTAAAAAAGGAAGAGGAAATTGGTACTGAGAGTGGAAAAACTTACTAAAATCTACCAGAAAATTCCTGTAGTGAATGGAATTTCTCTTGAGGTAAAGAAGGGAGAAATAGTAGGTCTTTTAGGACCTAATGGAGCAGGGAAAACCACTACCTTTTATATGATCCTTGGATTAATTAAACCTGATAGGGGGGGAATTTTTTTAGGGAAAGAGGAAATTACCCATCTTCCCACATATAAAAGAGCAAAGAAAGGAATCGCTTACCTTCCCCAGGAACCCTCTGTTTTCCAAAAGCTTACTGTTAAGGAAAATCTTTTAGCCATTCTGGAAACATTAAATCTCTCTCTCGGAGAACGTGAAGAAAGAGCAAACTTTTTACTCTCAGAATTAGGAATTTCTCATCTTAAAGGAAAAAAGGCATACGTTCTTTCTGGAGGAGAACGCCGAAGGGTAGAAATAGCAAGAGCTATGGTTATCACTCCTTCCTTTATTCTCCTTGACGAACCTTTTGCCGGTATAGACCCTATCACCATCTCTGACCTACAGACAATTATCTTTGAGTTAAAAAACAAAAACATAGGTGTAATTATAACTGACCATAATGTAAGGGAGACTTTACAAATTACCGACTTTTCTTATATTATGCATCAGGGAGAGATACTCATTGCCGGCAAGCGCGACGAACTTACCCAAAGCGAAAAAGCAAGAAAAATCTTTTTAGGAAAGAATTTCAAACTGTAAGGGGAAGAGGATTGAAAATCTCTAATGTAGGGATAGGAACAGTAATTTTTTTTATTATAACCTCTTCTTCCTTTGCTTTTCAAAAAGAAACTCCTCAAATTGAATTTCAGGCAAATCATCTCTCCTTTACCCAAAATCCCCCTTCTCTTGAGATGTCAGGGGAAGCAAAGCTAACATATGAAGATACAAAGATAAGAGCTGATAATATAAAATTAAGTTTAGAAAATTTTGATCTTCTGGCTGAGGGAAAAGTGAACTTGCAAATAGGAAAAGATGAGGTAATGGGAGAAAAACTTAGATATAATCTTAAAAAAAGGGGAGGGGTAATCTCTTACCCGGAAGGAAGGGAAGGGCCTGTTTTTTATAAGGCAAAGAAAGCCTGTATATCCCCTAAACTCATAGAATTATTAGATGCGAGTCTTACCACCTGCGATCTTCCTTCCCCCCATTATAAAATAAAGGCTAATAAAATTAAATTATATATAGGAGATGAGATTATTGCAGAAAAAGTCACCTTTTATGTAGGAGAGATACCGTTTTTTTGGCTCCCTATCTTTGTAAGGCATTTAAAGAAAGAGAATAGGCTAATCTTTCCCAGTATTGGATACAGTGACTTTGCTGGCTGGTATATGAGAAGCGGATACTATTTTTATGCATCCTCAAAATTTCAGGGGACTTTTCATCTGGATTATAGAGAAAAGAAGGGATGGGCAGAGGGAGTAGATGTCTCCTACAAATTAAGAGGAGGAGAAGGAGAGCTAAGAACCTATTTCGCTGAAGAGACAGATTCAAAGGAAAAAAGGTGGAGATTGAAATTAAGACACAAGCATTCTTTTTCTGAGTCCATTTCTTTAAAAATTAGTTTAGACCGCTTAAGTGATAAATATTTCTTAGAAGACTACTTTCCAGGAGAAGAAAAAGATGATGAAATTCCCCCTTCCTTTATCTCCTTAAATTATGGGAAGAGCGATTATAATATTAATCTCCTGTTTGAACCCGAGGTAAATCCATTTAATGAAGGGACTATAGAGCTTGTACCTAAAATTCAACTCAGTTTTCCTTCTCAAAAAATAAAAGGACCTGAACTCAGCTTCAAAAAGGGAGCAGAGACTATCAACTTTAGAAAAAGGAAAGATAATATTATCCGCACCGAATCTTTTCTTGAGCTCTCGCGTTCTTTTACTGTTTTTAAACGTCTAAGCATGGGAACACAAGCAGGATATCATCTATTCTGGTATAATAGTGAACAAGAAAAGGAAGGTTATCGGAGAATACCCTATCAAAAGTTGAGCTTATCTTTTCAGACTCACGGTGGTCGTAAAGAAAATTATACATATTTACTGGAACCCTACACCAATTATTACCATTCTACCGAGGATAAAAATGATTTCAGTTTACCATTCAGCCTGGGGGATTACGAAAAAAAAACAGAGGATATCCACCCTCCAAATTTAATAAAATTAGGGGCTAAAACTCGCCTTTATTATAAGGAAAAATTCTTTTCCTCGGGAAATTTAAGTGTGGGATACGATTTAACTAAGAAAGAGAGGAAACTTTCCTCCCTGGAGGGAAACTTTCGTTTTACCCCTCCTTTACCTCTTTTGAACTACATAAACTTCTATTTTCTTTATGATTATTATGATAAAGAATATGAAAAGATAATAAGTAATATTGACTTAAAAGGAAGAAACTGGCATATAAATGCAGGAATAAAAAGAGATATAGATGAGGGGGAAAATGATTTTATTCTTCAAGGAGGACTCAACATAGGGAAAAAATGGAGGGTATCCGGGTATAATAGTTACGACTTAGAGACAAAAGAAATTTTGGAGGAAAAATACTCCATTTGGCGAGACCTCCATTGTTGGGCTGCTCAACTATCAATTAAAGTTAAACCAGAAAGAGAATATTGGGCTATGTTTTACATAAAAGCTTTTCCTCAAATTCGGATTGAGTTTTACCCGGAAGCTCCTCCTTATGTTTATCCATATATTATGGAATAGCGAAGAGAAAACAGGATTAGAGGGGGAAAACCAGGAAGGACAGGATTAGAGAAAAACCTTTAAAATCAGTGAATGGAGGTAATAATGAGGATTTTAGTGATAGGGGGAGGGGGGAGAGAGTCTGCTATATGCTGGAAGCTATCTCAAAGTAAAGATGTAGAGAAAATTTATGCTGTTCCTGGAAATGCTGGTATTTCAAAGATTGCTCAATGTATAGAGATGGATTACGAAAGTAACTTCTCCAATCTTGCTCAGTTAGTTAAAAAACAGAAGATAGACTTCACCATAGTAGGCCCGGAAGCTCCTTTAGTTAATGGTATTGCAGACTATTTTCAAAAAAAGGGACATCCTATATTCGGTCCTTCTAAAAGGGCTGCTTTATTGGAAGGAAGTAAGGTCTTTGCTAAAAGATTTATGAAAAAATATCTTATTCCTACTGCTGATTTTAAAGTATTTTCAGACCCGGATAAAGCAATGGAATACATTAAAAAAGAAGGATGTCCGAAGGTGATAAAAGCAGACGGTCTGGCAGCAGGAAAAGGCTCATTAATAGCTAACAATGAAAAAGAGGCAATGGAAGCTCTAAAACTAATTATGGTTAAGAAAACTTTTGGTAAAGCTGGAGAAAAAGTAGTAATAGAAGAGAAGCTGAAAGGGAAAGAGATCTCCTTTTTTGTTCTTACTGATGGAGAAAGCATTAAACCATTAGTCTCCTCTCAGGATTATAAAAGAATTTATGAGGGAGACAAGGGTTCTAATACAGGAGGGATGGGAGCTTATTCCCCTGCTCCCCTTTCCTCTTCCCTATATAAAAAGATAATAAAAGAGATAATAATTCCTACTTTAAAGGGAATGAAAAAAGAGAAAAGAGAATATAGAGGAGTTCTATATGCTGGATTAATGATAGAAAGAGGTCAACCTAAAGTGCTGGAATTCAACGCCCGCTTTGGGGACCCAGAGACCCAGGTAACTCTTCCTCGTTTAAAAACCGATTTGTTGAATCTTCTTTTAGCAGTAAATGAGAGAAAATTAAATAAGATAACTCTCGAATGGCGTTCCCAAGCAGCAGTATGTGTTGTTCTTGCCTCAAAAGGCTATCCTGAAAGTTATGAGAAAGGAAAGAAGATTGAAGGGCTGGAGAATTTAGCTCTACTGAAAAATATATTTCCTTTTTATGCAGGAGTAAAAAGAGAAAATGGAAATATAGTAACAAGCGGAGGGAGAGTAATAGGAATTACAGCTCTGGGTAGGAACCTGAAAGAAGCTATACAACAGTTATATCGAGCAATAAACAAAATTCATTTTGAAGGTATGTATTATAGAAAAGATATCGGCCATAAAAGGGGTTAGAGACCTCTGATTACACAGATTTTTAAAAATGATTACACTGATTTAGTAAGGATAATCTATCTGTGTAATCTGGATTTTTATCTGCGAAATCAGAGATTTCTG
>Ga0209121_10002538_pt1 | contig 18433 bp, 10 predicted proteins | sample Cruoilmetagenom3_FD_187292 | JGI IMG/M metagenome (GOLD analysis project Ga0209121, IMG submission 187292) | Oil polluted marine microbial communities from Coal Oil Point, Santa Barbara, California, USA - Sample 3 (SPAdes) (version 2) | ecosystem: Environmental > Aquatic > Marine > Oil seeps ... | reverse complement strand
GAATAAAATCTAATTTAAACAAAATGAGTCCGATAAAATATCGGACTCATTGTTATCAAAATTAATTATAAATTTGTCTAAACTTTTGGGGGCACTCTATAAAGAGGAGTTTTAATGATTGTATTTTAATTCAAATTATTATAAATTCTTTAGTTTAAAAATAAATGAATTTAAAGTATCTAATTTAATATTCGTTGTACCAACACCATTTTCAACAATTAATTTGATTTTTGTTGCATTGTATAATTGATCTTCTAATTCATATGAACCATCTTCTAAATTCCATTTCTTTACTATTTCTGAAGGAATTTGAAGGTCTAAATCGTAATTCACCATATCATCAAAATTGGAAATAATTAGCAGTTTTTCATTTTCAGACCAACGAACAAATGAAAATATTTTACGTGTATAATTTTTTAGTTTTTGTCTATTGTAATGATGAATTTCAGCATAATTCTCCATTAAAGCCTCACTATTCATTGTAAAGTTTAATAAACGCTTGTAAAAATCTCTTAATGCTTTTTCTTCTGAAGTAGAGTCTCCTCCATCAAACTTTCCTTCATTCATCCAACGCTGATGTGTTGGAACTCCGATATAATCAAAAATTGAAGTTCTGGTTGGTGATCCAAAACCTGCATTTTCAGCACCAGACTCACCTACTTCTTGACCAAAATAAATCATTGTTGGAGAAGTACTAATTGTTGCTGAAACTACCATTGCTGGCTTACCTTTTTCAGCTAATCCAGCAAACTCTGGACTTGCAATTCGTTGCTCGTCATGGTTTTCTAAAAAATGAAGCATATTGTGTTCTATATCTGCTTTATAATCTTGAATTCCCGTAATATGATCTGTAAAACCATGACCTTGCATAATGTTTTTAATAGTATCGTATAAAGCTACTTTATCGTATAAATAATCCATTTTCCCTTTGTGAATATAACTTCTATACATATCTGGATTGTACACTTCTGCTAATAAAAAAGCATCTGGATTTTTCATTTTTATAGCTGAATTCATAAAACTCCAGAACTCTACTGGCACCATTTCTGCCATATCGTATCTAAAACCATCAACTCCTTTTGCTGTCCAATACAGTGCTATATCTCTAAATTTAATCCAAGAACTTGGCACCGTTTTATCTTTCCAAAATTCGAAATGTGCTTTGTAATCTTCTTTGTCAAAACCGTCTGGTAATTCGTCAAAATCTTTTCTACCGTCTGGACTTACCCCGTAATTTATTTTTACAGTTTCGTACCAATCGTTCACATCTGGGCGTGATGCTCTTGATCCATTACCAGTCCATTTTGCAGGATTCTCATCAAATTTACCATTTGCTAATGGATGGTTCTCACCTCCCAAAGGTAAATAGCCATCTCTCCATTCTGGAACTTGAAAAGCTTCTCCTGGATTGTAGTAAAAGTTATTATTTACGTCGTATTGTTTTGTTTTATCATCGCTTTTCCCAAAAGCTTCAGCACCTTTTGGAGTTGATTTACCTTCATAATTACGAGCAACGTGATTTGGAACTATATCAATAATTACTTTCATTCCTGTTTTATGAGTTCTTTTAATTAAGGCTTCAAACTCTTCTAATCTGTTTTCAACAGTTACAGCTAAATCTGGATTTACATTGTAATAATCTTTTACTGCATACGGCGAACCTGCTCTACCTTTTACAATGTCTGGATCATCATTTGAAATTCCAAACTCGGTGTAATCTCTAATTACATCGTGGTGAGGAACTCCTGTGTACCAAACATAGGTAACACCTAAATCTTTAATTTCTTGAAGTGCTTTTTCTGTAAAATCGTTAAACTTTCCTACTCCATTTTCTTCAATAGTTCCCCAAGGTTTATTAGTTGTATTGGTATTTCCAAACAAACGTGTGAACACTTGGTAAACAACTTCTTTATGAGCCTTTTTATCTTTCATAATCGCTTTCGATTCTTTTTTTTCTTTATTACAAGCTGCAAAAATAAAAATTAACGTAACTAATACACTTAAATATTTAATTTTCATATTGTTATTTTTTTAGTTTTTATTAAAGTTATTGGTTATAGATTCCTGCCTACGCAAGACTAACAAATCATTAATAATATTATTTTTTTATCAAACTAATTGCAAAACCTCCACCTGCTGCCAAATGTAATTTTTGTTTTGACTGATTATTTATTTCAATAGTTCTAATGTTTAAATCGGTTGGATTGTTATCCCAATGTGCTTCTTTTCCATCTTCATAAATAGTTGCTGTATAATTAACCTCATCATCTAAAAAGTTAAAATCAATAGTAATATCTCTTTTATTTTCATCTGTAATTCCTCCAACAAACCAATTATCTGAAGTTCTTTCCTTACGAGCAATGGTAACAAAATCTCCAATTTCACCGTTTAGCACTTTTGTTTCTTGCCAGTCAACACCAACATCTTTAATAAATTGTAACGCAGAATTTCCTTCGTAATTTTCAATTAAATCAGCTGCCATTTGCACAGGACTGTAAATAACAACATACAATGCTAATTGTTGCGCAATCGTGGTATTAACCTGATTGTCTTTTTTCCATTTGTTGAATTTAATATCAAAAATACCAGGCGTATAATCTATCGGCCCAGCTAACATTCTTGTAAAAGCTACAATTGGTAGATGTTCTGGTGGATTTCCTCCATCGCTAGACCACGCATTAAATTCTTGTCCACGTAAACCTTCTCTAGAAATGGTATTTGGGTATGTTCTACGTAATCCTGTTGCTTTAATTGGCTCGTGAGCATTGATTGCAACTTGATATTTAGCAGCTTTTATAACTGCATTGTTATACTGATTTACCATATACTGACCGTGATGGTATTCTCCCTTTGGTAATATTTTACCTACATAACCTGTTTTAACAGCGTGAATTCCTAAACTTTGCATTAAAGCATACGCGGTGTCTTGTTGTTTTTCATAAGTTTCAGTTGCTGCAGAAGTTTCGTGATGCATAATTATATCAACTCCTTTTTCTTTTCCATAACGTACCACTTCTTGTAAATCGTAATCTGGATAAGGCGTAACAAAATCAAACACTCCTTCCCTATCTTCAAAACCAATCCAATGTTCCCAACCAGTATTCCAACCTTCAACTAACACAGCTCTAATATTATTTTTTGCAGAAAAATCTATAAATGCTTTTGCGTTTTCGGTGGTTGCTCCGTGCTTCCCTGAAGCCATATCCCAAGATGATTTTCCTAAATGCATTTCCCACCAAATACCTGTATATTTTGTAGGTTTAAACCACGAAACATCTCCTAATTTATTAGGCTCATTTAGATTTACAATTAATTTTGAAGCTAATAAATCTTTGGCTTCTTCAGCAATTTGAATGGTTCTCCAAGGCGTGTTAAACGGAACTGCTTGCTTTACTTTATAGGAAGTATTATCTGAACCAACCAACACACTTTTCATTGTATTATTTTCAGTATTTACTTGCAAAGTCATTCCAGAATAATCTACCAAACTAGCTTCGTGGAAACTTAGATGCAAGCCACTTTCGGTTCTCATAGTAACTGGTGTATTTATGGCATTATTTGGTATGGAAGTTTGTGCCAAATCTCCGTGTCCTGCTTTTGCTTTAGCATCAATTTCACTAAACTTTGAAGTACTATACAGATGCTCATAAATATCCCAATCGCCTGGAATCCACCAAACTTTATGATCACCTGTTAAATTGAATTCCGTATTTTCCTCAGTAATTAATAATTCTGAAAGGTTTTCTTGTTCTGGAAATTCATATCTAAATCCTATTCCATCATCAAAAACTCTAAAAACAATGTTTAGTTTTCTTTTTAATTCTGAAGTTTCTTGTAGCTCAACTTTTAAATCATTGTAATTATTAACAACATCAATTTGTTCGCCCCAAGGCATTTGCCAAGTTTCATTAAAACTTGATTTTGTTGTGTTTATAATTTTGAAATTATCTTTTAATGAAGTTGTTCCTTCTAAATCAAAACCTAGTTTTGATGGTTTTATTACTTGGTTATTCTTATGAGTTATTGAGTAAGTAGGAACACCTTCAGCACTTAACACAAAATTGATTTGAATATTTCCGTTAGGAGAAATAACTTCCGTTTGACTTTTGGATTCCGAATTACAAGCAGCTGAAAAAATGATTAAAACAACTAAAATACTTTTTACTATTTTCATTATTTGAAATTTATCTTTTTAGTCTTCAACCTAAAATTGATTCAGGTTCTCATAACAATTGGTTATTAGTATGATGAGATTCTGAATCAAGTTCAGAATGACGGATGTTTATAATTTTTCTTCTAACAGCACAATTGAAAAAGGTGAATCAATCACAACTTTTCCATTTTTTATTGCTACTTCTTTTCCTGAATATGCATCTTTTAAAACACTTCCTTCAGCAAAAATTTCACCAACCATTATTTCTTTTTTTCCTTTATTTAAATCTAATCCTACAATAACCGAATCGTTAAAATCTTCTTTTAAATATGTTCTCTGAAAAACATAAGGCGATTCTGAAATCATTTTATGAACTCCTGCTCCAACTGCTGGATGATTTGCTCTAAACTTTCCTAATTTTTGCCAATGCGTTAAAATTTCTTTAGTTTTTTCATTCGTTGAAATCTCTTCCCAATTCATGAATGAACGCAGATTTGCATCGCCATTGGCTCCTTCAACAACTAATTTCCTAGCAGATTCATCTCCATAATATATTTGAGCTGATCCTGGACTTAATAATAATTTTGTTGCAGATTCGAAAGGTTTTGTGCGCTCTTTATCAAAAGGTTGTCCGTCATCGTGCGAGCTTACATAATTTAAAATTCCAAAACCATCTAATTCGTTATTTAAAATACTATCATATCTAGAAAATAATTCTTCGTAGGTGTTTTGTGCAGCATTCCATTTAAATTCAAAATTAATTTGACTTGTAAATTTATCATCAAAATAATTGACTTTTTTATCTCCAAAATCGAAATATTTACCTCCTGAAATTCCGTAATTATAAATTTCACCGACCAAATAAAAGTTATTATCATCTAATACTTTATCGGGATTATTAGCTTTAAATTCAGCAAAAGCAACATCACAAACCGATTTAAAATCTTGCCAAACATCTTCTTCAGTATGTTTTACTGTATCGGCTCTATAGCCATCAATTCCGAACTCTGTAATATAATCCGAAAGCCATTTCATAATATAATATTTTGGCGCTCTTGGATAACCTGTCTTCGTAAAAAACGCATCTAATTCTTTTATTTCTTGTTCGTATCGACCTTCAGCTTTCCATTTTTCAACCAAGTGCATTGGTAATTTTACATTTTCAAGGCTTCCAGTTCTAATGTCGGGTAAGTTTTTTACCAACGTACAAGTTACTGTAGATTCGTAATCTTGGTAGGTACATTGTGGCTCGGTTCTAATCCAACTTTCTGGAAAAACTGGATCATTTTCGGTAACTGGACCAGTGTGATTTATAACAGCGTCCAACACAATTCTAATTCCGTTTTTATGAGCAATCTCAACTAACTTTTTTAAATCTTCTTTAGTCCCAAAATTAGGATCTAAAGCGGTCCAATCACTTGTCCAATAACCGTGAAAACCGAAAGAAAGTCCTGTTCCTTCGTCAACCGCACCATGAATTTGTTCTACAATTGGTGTCATCCAAATGGCATTTACACCTAAATCATTAAAATAACCTTCTTCAATTTTTGCAATGACACCTTTTAAATCTCCACCTTTAAAACCTCGTAATTTTGCTGCTTCTTCAGTTCTTTCAAAATTAATATCATTGGAAGTATCTCCGTTGTTAAAACGGTCGGTTAACATAAAATACACACTCGCATTTTCCCAAACAAAAGGCGTTTGCGCCTCAACTTCTTTAACAACTTCTGCTGGCTTGTCTTTACAACTAACTAATAGTAAAACAAATAGGAATAATAGATTTATTTTTTTCATTTTTAAAATTTAATTTTCACTTCAATTTCTTCTGAAGTATTCCAAATTACAGGAATTGTTAAGGTTTTATTTTTTGTACTATAACCTCCATTTTGCAGGCTTTTATTTCCAATTTTCACTCTTTTTGGAAATTTAGCAACATTATGGATTATTAAATTAATTTGCTTTGTAGAAGTTTTAAATTCACTTCCTGTTTCTGCCTCAAAATCAATCTCGAACCAACGTTTTTCTTTTTCAGCTTCAAACTTTAAAATTTCATACATTCCTTTTTCAAAAGCATCTTTTGTTTTGCCATCATCGTTATACAAATCATATTCACTTTCAATTACAGTTTCATCAAAGTATAAATGCAAATCAAACTTATTTAAACTGTATGTTGAAGTATTCTGAATTGGTTGAATCATTGGAATAAAAGCACCTCCACGGATGTACGTTGGAATACTTTCTTCTTCTAACTGAACTGTTTTTGTTTGTCCGCCTTCAATTTTTTCATTTGTATAAAAGTTATACCAATTTGAACCTTTTGGAAACACCACTTCTTGTGCTATTATTCCTGGGGATATTACTGGACTTACCAAAAATGAATCTCCCCATAAATAGGTTTTATCAACCTCAATCAAGGTTTCATCTTCAAAAAATAATGGCCTCATTAACAAACTTCCGTTTTTACTGTTTTCAAAAGCCAAATTGTAATTATAAGGCAATAAACTGTATCGCAATTCAATTGATTTTTTAGCTAGTCGCTTTGTTTTTCCCTCTCTAAAAACAGGTTCTGAAGGAACTTCTTCTTGTGCGTGCGGACGATAAATTGGTTGAAAAACTCCGTATTGCAACCAACGTGTGTACAATTCATTATCTAAATTTGCACCTGCAAATCCGCCTAAATCTGAATGCATATACGCTAATCCTTGCATTCCCATCTGCAACGAAATTTCCATTTGTGGTTTTAATCCACCCCAAGTTCTGTTTACATCACCCGACCAAGGAATCATTCCGTAATGTTGTGAGCCTGAATAACCAGCTCTCATTAAAATAAACGGACGCTCATTTGGAAATTCTTTTTGGTAGTTTTTTGCAATTAATTTTGCCCATTCGTGACCGTAAATATTATGAACTTCATCAGCAGTTCCAGTTGCGTGTAATAAATCTGACGGATGTACTTCTGGCTCTCCTAAATCTCCCCACCAACCAGCAACTCCGTAGCCTTTTAAATTTTTATAAATATTCCAAAACCACTGATTTCCTTTTGGATTGAAAACATCGATAATTCCAGTATTTCCAAAGTAGAAATCGTAGGTGTAAGGATTACCTTCTTTGGTTTTTCCTAAAACATTCTCTTTTGCAGCATTGTCCCATTTTTTTGACGTTGTCAATACAAAAGGTTCGGTTATTAAAATAGTTTTAACACCTTTTTCTTTTAAATCGGTAATCATTTTTTTAGGATTTGGAAACGAATCTTTGTGAAATTCTAAATTCCCCATAGTTCCTTTCATTTCTTTACCAAACCAATACAAATCTAAAATAACAGCATCAACAGGAATTTCTTCATCCAAAAAATTATCAATGGTTTCAATTGTTTCTTTTTGCGAATGATACCCAAATCTACTCGAAAAATTACCCAAAGCCCAACGTGGAATTAAAGGTTGAAAACCCGTTAAAGCAACATAATTTTCAACAACTTCTTCCCAATCGTCACCTGCAATAATTTGATACGTTTTACGTCCTGAAATGGTTTCGTAAGTAAGTGTATTAGTTTTTTTGCTATCTAAATCTAAATAACCAATTGGAGCATTGTCGAAATGAATGGCATACATTTTTGAAGAATACACCACTGGAATGGTGAAATTCATTAATTCTGAATGCGTTTCGTACCCATAATGTGCTCTATTGTACAATTGTAAACGATTACCTCTTCGATTCATTCCTAAAACTCTTGCGCCACCACCCATTAAAATTTCATCTTCAGTTAAATTGAAATCTAACACTTCATGTTCATCATTTTTTGAGTAACCATTTTTTTCTGAAGTTAATAAATTACCTTCATAATAATAAGAAACTTGAAAAGGAGAATGCTGGATTTTCACTGAAATATCTAGCATTTTAATTTCCGTTAAATTGGATGTCTCTATGATCTCCATTTCTACTGGATTTGTTTTTAAAACCACTGCGTGAGAAATTGGATTAAAAATTTCACCATTTGGGATGAATGAAGTTTCTATAATTTCGTTTCCATAAGGTTGAAAACGGTAGAAACCATCATTGGTTTTTAATTCAACGTAATTGTTGTGTTTTGTAATTCCTTCAAATTTTCTAGTTGAGTTTTGCGCATAGAAAAAAGTATTTGTAATAAAAAAAAGGAATATAAAAAGCTTTAATGATTTCATTTAAATCTGTTTTATACGTCAACCTGAACTTGTTTACTCATTTATTTCTTATTTTAATAAGGAATTCGTGAGTCTTCGAATTCAGGTTCTCATCAAAAGATTCTGAATCAAGTTCAGAATGACGAGTTAATTAATTATTTTTTTAATAAAAACTCAACTGGAATATGAAAACGTTGATTCCAAGAATTTTCTGAATGATCGTGACCTTCAAATTTTAAATTTTTATAATTTGTATCATCAAATCCTTTAGTTTCAAAAATGGCATCTAATGTTTCAGCATATTGCGGATAATAGGCATCTAATGTTTCAGTCCCATAATCAAAATAAAACTTCTGAGTCTCAGAGTATGGAGGTTTTGATTTCATATACTCAAAAAATGACTTTGCCATTGGATTGTTTTCCCTAGGTGCACCGCCACACCAATGTGTTGAAATACAAGCTGCTCCTCCAAATAATTCTGGATACTCAAACATAGCATACATCGAAATTAATCCGCCCATACTTGAACCAGCTATAAATGTGTTATCTCTATTTGTATAAACCGAAAATTTTGCATCTATAAAAGGTTTTACCTCTTGCGTTATAAATTTAAGATAATTGTCTGAATGAAATAAAACATCACTCCTTGTTTTTTCACCTTCTATTAGGAGTTTGTCTTGATCTTCTTTAGAAATAAAATCCCAAGTTTTTTCTGGATAATAATCTTGCCATCTAATTTCAGAAATATTATGAATTGCAACAACAATGGTGTTTTTTATTTTTCCTTCAGAAATTAAATCGCCAACAATTTCATCAACCTTCCACTCTTGCTTATTCCAAGTTGAAAGCGAATCAAAAAGCATTTGACCGTCGTGCATATACAACACTGCATATTTTTTGTTTTTAGAATAGTTTTCTGGTAACCAAACATCTACATTTCTTGGTCTTACAAATTTTGACGGGAATGTATCTATGCGTTTCATTGTTCCTGAACTTAATTTCCCTTTATATTTAGTGAAATTTACTTTTAAAACTTCTTTTTGTGGTTCTTGATTTGGATTTTGTTTACAAGCAAATGTAATGGTTAATAAAAGTAGTATTGCTATTTTTTTCATCATCAATGGTTTTAGACTGATTATTTATAGATTCCTGCTTTCGCAGGAAAGACAGTTACCTACTTCATTCTGAATATAACGTAGTGAAATGAAGAATCTCAAATGAATCTAACAAAGAATGTGAGATTTCTCATTGCTCGTACCTCGCTCTGTCGAAATGACAACTTATATTTTTGTTGTTAAAATAGTAATCCCTTTTGAATTTAATTTTAATGTATTAAACCAGGTAAACTCTTCTTCAGAGATTACATTTTTAACGGTTTTACCTTGCAATCCAATTTCTTCAAATCGCATTAAATCTAATTCAAAAGGCTTTTCATTTTTATTTAATATTACAGTAACAACTTCGTTATCTAACATTCTAAACAGAACATAAACGCCGTTATCTGGAGCAAAATGAATAGTTTTTCCTTTATGAATCGCTTCACTATTTTTACGATAATTCAACACTTTCTTTAAATAAGATTGCATTTCTAGTTGCTCTTTAGACAATCCTTTTCCTGTAAAAGCATTTACCTTATCTCCTTTCCAACCCCCTGGGAAATCGGTTCTAATTAAACCGTGATCTCCAGGTTTTGCAGTATCATTCATTAAAATTTCTGTTCCATAATAAATTTGTGCAATTCTTGGTAAAGCCAATAAATAACCTAACGCCATTTTTGTATTTACAACATCTTCATTTAACTGGGTAAAAATACGACTCATATCATGGTTATCTGGAAAAATCATAATTTTACTCGGATTTGCATACGAGAAATCATTTGCCAAACCTTCATAAATTTTTACGAAACCTTTATCCCACTGTTCTTCTTCATTTAATGCATCAACAATTGCACGCTGCATTGGAAAATCCATTGTCGATGTTAAATTACTTTCGTAACCATCTTTATTTTTTTGTCCCTGCTGCCAATAACCAACTAACAACGGATTTAAGCTCCATTCTTCACCAACAATACTAAAATTTGGATATTCATCCATAATTGCTCCCGCCCAACTACTCATAAAATTTTTATCTGGATAAGGATATGTATCCTGTCGAATTCCTCCTAAATCCAATGTTTCAACCCACCAAATACTATTTTGAATTAAATAGTTTGCAACCAGCAGATTGTTCTGATTTAAATCTGGCATTGCTGTTACAAACCAACCATCATTCATTAAATCTTTGTCTTTTTTTGAAGCATAACTATCTTGATTAATAGTTCTTCTATGATTGGTAACTACTAGTTCATTCTTTAAAAACTCTTCTTGAAAGTTAACCCAATCTTTTGAAGGTAAATCTTCCATCCACCAGTGACCTAAACCAATATGATTTGCAACTTGATCCATCACAATTTTCATTCCCATTTTGTTAGATTTTGTAGCCAATTCAATATACTCACCCATTGTTCCAAAACGTGGATCTGGCTTGTATAAATCTGTAATTGCATAGCCATGATACGAGCTGTTTTTCATATCGTTTTCTAATACAGGTGTTGACCAAATTGCAGTAAAACCCATATCAGAAATATAATCTAAATGATTTGTGATTCCTTTAATATCACCACCGTGGCGTGCATAATCGTGCTTTCTATCAATTTTAGTTTCACGCATCCCTTTTACAATATCGTTTGATGGATCTGCGTTTGCAAAACGATCTGGTGTAATTAAATAAATAGCATCTGAACTGTCAAATCCTTTACGTAATTTTGAATCTTTTCTTCGCTCTTTTAATTCATAATCTACACTAAAATTATTGCGTTTTCCTTTTTTCTTGAAGTCTATTTTAAAGAAACCAACAGGTGCTTTTGAAACATCAATAGTTAAAAAAACATAGTTTCTATTTTCCGTTTTTTTTATTTCATTCAATATAATAAAATCGTTATTAATTGAAGGTGTGTAGGTTGAAATTTCATCACCATAAACTAACAATTCAACCTGACTATGATTCATTCCAACCCACCAGTTTGGTGGTTCTATGCGATCTATTTTTTGAGCTTCTACTTTGATAATAAGGAATAATAAAATAATTACTAAACTAACTTTTTTCATTTTTTATGAATTTAAACTGCAACTAATTTATTAGAAGGAATCGTAATTTTTTCACTATTTACAAAAATAGTAATGTCATTATCAGACTCATTCTCAAATTTACAATCTGTCTGACTTTTATAAACCTTTAAAATACTTCCTCTAAAATTAATTGTGAATGCATATGATTTCCATTCAGCAGGAATTTGCGGATTAAAATTCAACAATCCATCTTCCCAAACACGCATTCCTCCAAAACCTTGAACTACAGACATCCAAGTTCCGGCCATACTTGTAATATGACAACCTTCGTGTACTTCGTGATTGTAATCATCTAAATCTAAACGTGCGGTACGTAAATATTGCTCATAAGCTTTTGGCATTCTGTCTATCGAAGCAGCCAAAATTGAATGTACACAAGGAGATAATGATGATTCGTGAACTGTAATTGGTTCGTAAAAATCGAAATGTTTTTCTAACTCTTTAGTGCTAAATTTATTTTCAAAAAAGTAAAAACATTGTAAAACATCGGCTTGCTTAATATAGCAAGAGCGTAAAATACGATCCCAAGACCATTTTTGATTAATAGGTCTTTCAGATTTTGGTAAATCTTCAACAGGAATAATTTCTTTGTCTAAAAATCCGTCTTGTTGTAAATAAATTTCTTTTTCTTCATCAAAAGGAAAATACATATTATCGGCAACTTTCAACCATTGGTAAGTTTCTTCCGCAGTTAAATTTGTTTTTGCAACAACACGGTCAAAATCCTCAGTAAAATCGTGCTTTACTTTATTTAAGCAATCAACGGTATATTCTATACACCATTTTGCTAAATAGTTTGTGTAAAAGTTATTATTGATGTTGTTTTCATATTCATTTGGACCAGTTACACCTAAGATTACATACTTATTTTTAGCTTCAGAAAAATTAGCTCTTTGATGCCAAAAACGCGCAATAGCAATCATAACTTCCAATCCATTTTTTGGAATGTACTCAAAGTCTTGCGTGTAATTCACGTAGTTGTAAATTCCATAAACCATAGCACCATTTCTATGAATTTCTTCAAAAGTAATTTCCCATTCGTTATGGCATTCTTCACCATTCATTGTTACCATTGGATACAACGCTGCTCCATCTTTAAAACCTAGTTTCTCAGCATTTTCAATAGCTTTATCTAGTTGATTGTAACGGTATAACAATAAGCTTTTAGCGACCTTATCATCTTTAGTTGCCATATAAAACGGAATACAATACGCTTCGGTGTCCCAATAGGTACTTCCGCCATATTTTTCACCAGTAAACCCTTTTGGACCAATATTTAATCTTGCATCAGTACCCAAATATGTTTGATTTAACTGAAATATATTAAATCGAATTCCTTGTTGCGCTTTTATATCTCCTTCAATAACAATATCGGCAGTTTTCCAAATAGTTTCCCAAGCTTTTATTTGAGTATTTAAAAGTGCTTGAAAACCTAATTCGTTTGCATTTTGAACATTAGAAAGTGAAGCTGCGTTTAAAGCTGATTTTTCATAATTTAATGAACTTACATAACTACCAAATTTATAGATAGTAGCTACATCTTCTTCATTAACTTTTAATGTGTATGAATAGGTTAATTTTTTAGCTTCAATTTTAGTTTCTTGAGGAACAGCAATTTCTTCATTATTTATTGCCAATGCAATTTGCATAGCGGTACTAACGTGAAATTCTGTTTTTAATGTTTTTGAAAGAATACAACCACTATTTTCGCCTTCAACAATTTCTAAAATTTCCCAAAAGAATTCATCGTAATTAGCATCTTCATTTTCAATACCAGCATCAATATATGGTGAATATGTTATTTCTCCTGAAAAATTAAGTGCTTTTATATGATATTCAATAGCTCCAGTTTCATTAAAATCGATACTAACAAAACGTTTAGCAAAAACTTCAATTTGCTCTCCTGTAGTTAATTGAGCTTTAAAAGATCGACCTAACCAGCCTTCTTTCATGCTCAATTCTCTCTTGAAATTTGAAATTTTGCAGGTATTTAAATCAAATTTAGTACCGTTGATAGCAATATGAATTCCAATCCAATTTGGTGCGTTTAATACTTTTGCAAAATACTCTGGATATCCATTTTTCCACCAACCAACTCTGGTTTTATCTGGATAATAAATGCCTCCAATATAACTTCCTTGGAATGTGCTTCCTGAATAATCTTCTTCAAAATTGGCACGTTGCCCAATGGATCCGTTTCCAATACTAAACAAACTTTCTGAAGCCTCTACATTTTCAGCATCAAAACCTTCTTCAATTATAGACCACTCGTTTGGTATGATATAGTTCTTGTTCATAATCTTAATTCAATATTTTTTGTAAAAAATCTGTCGTAAAGCCAGTTGTATCTTCTAAAACATAATCTGCTTCACTTAATAATTGGGCATCACCAATTCCAATACTTAACATATTGGCTGCATTTGCTGCTTCAACACCGGCAATGGCATCTTCTACAACAATGCAGTTTTCAGGCTTCATATCTAATTTTTGAGCTCCAATTAAAAATACTTCAGGGTCTGGCTTTGCTTTTGAAACATCGTTACCATCGACCAATGCTTTAAAACGATGCAGCAATCCAACTTTATCCAAAATTAAAGGAGCATTTTTACTTGCTGAACCTAATGCGTATTTAATATTATTTTCATCTAAATAATTTAAAAGGTTTTTAATTCCAGGTAGAATTTCATCAGCAGTCATTTTATTTACGTACTGCAAATACTCTATATTTTTTTTAACCAAGAATTTTTGTTTTTCTTCATCTGTCAATTCAACATTCCCAATTTTTAATAAAATCTCTAAAGATTTAACTCTACTTACACCTTTTAATAATTCATTTTGCGCTTCGGTAAAATCAAAACCTAACGATTGTGCTAAGTTTCTCCAAGCTAAAAAATGGTATTTTGCGGTGTCTACAATTACACCGTCTAAATCAAAAATAAATGCTTTTTCTTTTTTCATTTCACTCTTACATTTCAACAGTTACAGAATCATCTTCGTCTTTTACTCTTACAACTAAAATTGCGGCAATTAACAATGAAACTCCACTTACTACTAGAGCGTAAACTGGATTTCCACCATAAAGGTATTTAACCATTGGCCCACCAATTAATGCGTTTAAAATTTGAGGAAGCACAATAAAGAAATTAAATATTCCCATATAAACTCCCATTTTTTTAGCTGGAATTGATCCTGCCAAAATAGCATAAGGCATTGCTAAAATACTTGCCCAAGCAATTCCAATTCCAAACATTGAAAGGAATAACCAATTTTCATTTGGAACAAAATAAATTGAAATCAATCCCAATCCACCTAATACTAGAGATAGTGAATGGGTCATTTTTCTTCCTACTTTTTTTGCAATTGCAGGTAAAAAGAATGCATACACGGCAGAAACAGCGTTGTAAACTCCAAAAAGAATTCCAACCCAATCTCCTGCTTTTTGAAATTCAGCTCCGTGATCGTCAAGTCCTAATCCATAAATATGATGTGCAATTGCTGGAGTGGAAAATACCCACATTCCAAATAAGCCAAACCAAGAAAAGAATTGAACTGAACTCAATTGCTTCATAGTTAATGGCATTTTCTTAAAATCGGAAAAGATATCTAAAAGACTAGATTCTTCTTCGACCTTATCTTCATCCTTATCGAACAAAGCAACCTCTTCAGGTGAGTATTCTTTTGTTGTAAAAACAGTAATTAGAATACTTACAATTAAAACTGCTGCGCCAATAAAAAATGACAATAATAAATTTGTAGGTACTTGCCCCACTTCAGATTCGTTTAAAACACCGAACCAATTTGTTAAAGTATAAGGCAACCAAGATCCAATTACTGCTCCAATTCCTATTAAAATAGTTTGAACACTAAAACCTAAAGTTCTTTGATCTGAAGGCAAAACGTCTGCCACTAAAGCTCTAAAAGGTTCCATAGCAACATTAAACGAGGCATCCATAATCATTAACATACCTGCTCCTACCCATAATGCTGGCATAAAAGCGGTAAACATATCTGCATTTGGCATTAAAATTAATCCCATTGATGCAAGAATTGCTCCTGCTAAAAAATAAGGTCGTCGTCGTCCAAGGCGCGTCCAAGTTTTATCACTATAATAACCAATTATGGGCTGAACAATTAAACCAGTTAATGGGGCAACTATCCAAAACCATGATAGTTCATGTACATCTGCACCAAAAATTTGTAATATTCTACTTGCATTCGCATTTTGCAATGCAAAACCCATTTGAATTCCTAAGAAACCAAAACTCATGTTCCAGATATCCCAGAAACTTAGTTTCCGTTTTTCCATGTGTGTAAAATTTATAACTAAAATTACATCAAAGACTAAAATTAAGCCTTGATTGTTTGTGTGAAGTGGTAATAAAATTTAGTACTGTAAAATTGCTTTTACTTAACAAATATATAAATTAAATTTTCAGAAATTCAAATTAATGATGAATTTTAGGTGTAAAAAGAGTGTTTTTTCTTACTCGAACGTTTGCGTAAATGTTATCTTACAGCTTTCTAATCACCAATATAGGTAGATTTTCGAATTTTTAAACCCGTTGAAATCACCTCTTTTTGAAATTCTTGAGGCCCCGTATGTTCAATGCGATTTATAAGCAATTCTGCAGCTTGCTGCCCCATTAAATAACCGTGTTGCGTTATGGCCGTTAAAGGTGGAGATGTAAATTCAGATATTAATCCACTTGTAAAACCTAAAACCGCAATATCTTCAGGTATTTTATATCCTTTTTCAATGGCAAGCTTCATAGCAATAGCAGCATAAATTTCATTCACTGCTAAAATTGCATCAGGGACTTCGTCTAGCTCAAATATTTTTTCAATTTGACCGTATAAATCTTCCAAATCGTTGATTTTAAAAACATAATCTTCATCTACGTCCAATCCTGCGTGAAGCATTGCTTTTCTATAGCCTACTTTTCTTAATGCGCCAACCGTAACATAATCTTCTGTTGTTAACATAGCTATTCTTTTCGACCCAATTTCTAACAAGTGGTTCGCAGCTTTATAACCACCACCAATATCGTCAATTATAACTTTATCACATTTTAAAGAATCTACAATTCTATCAAATAAAACTAAAGGGAAATCGTCTTTAAGTAACATTTCAAAATGGTTGTAATCTTCTTTTTTTTGAGTTTCTCTTGCTATCGAAACAATTACACCATCTACACTTCCATTTGTTAAGACACTAATATTTGAAACTTCTTTTTCGAACGATTCATTAGACAAACAAACCATTACATTGTACCCTCTTTTATTTGCATGCTCCTCAATACCATCGATAACTGTTGAAAAGAAATGATGCACAATTTCAGGAATGATAACACCTATTACCGATGTTTTTTGGGCACGTAACTGAAGTGCCAAACTATTAGGCTTGTAATTGTAATAATCTGCATAAGCCTTTATTTTTTCACGAACTTCCTCACTAATTTCATTACTGTTTTTTAAAGCCTTAGAAACCGTAGAAATTGATACGTCAAACTCTTTTGCTATTATTTTTAGAGTAACTTTTTGCTTCATGAAATAGTGATTTTTTATAAAAATGATATTATCAACAAGGTATTCTTACAAATATAATTTTTACAAATGGGTACAACAAATTAAATATATAAAATCGATTAATTATAAAGAAAACAGGAATCAAGACTAAATAGTCCTTAAACGAAAATTTACTCTAACGTTAGAGTAAAAAAGTTATCAACACGAAAACGTTATAGTAACCTCTGTATGAATGGTTTTTAACGTTAAATAATTGTTAAGTACGTAAATTTACTTCGTGAAATGTTAATCAATTTTAGTACAATTTTTTAAACAAACCTTAATTATTAATTAATTTAAAATAGATGAAAAATCTTAGAATTTTTTTGTTTAGTGTCATACTTCTATTTCCTGCACTCATGTTTGCGCAGCAAACAATTACAGGAACAGTAACGGAGGCAGCAGGAAACTCACCGTTACCTGGCGTTGGCATTATTATTAAAGGAACTACTGTAGGAACGTCAACCGATTTCAATGGAAATTATTCCATTGACAATATCAAAATTGGGGATGTATTAGTGTATTCTTTTATCGGATTTAACACACAGGAAGTTACTGTGGGAAACAATACTACAATTGATGTAGTTTTAACTGAGAGTGCAGAAGCACTTCAAGAAGTACTTGTTATTGGGTATGGTAGTGTTAAAAAAGAGGATTTAACTGGATCTGCAGATTTAATTTCTTCTGAAGATTTTAATGAAGGGCCTGTAGTTTCTGCACAACAACTTATTAGCGGTAAAATTGCAGGTGTATCTGTAACTTCTGGTAGTGGTGCTCCTGGTGAAGGTCAAAATATTGTTATTAGAGGTCTTGGTTCATTATCATTAAACAGTTCTCCTCTAATAGTTGTTGATGGTATTCCATTAAATGACGGCGGAGTAGGTGGTTCTCGTAACCCATTAAACTTAATTAACCCGAATGATATTGAAAGTATGGTTGTGTTGAAAGATGCATCTGCAACTGCAATTTATGGTTCCAGAGCTGCAAATGGTGTAATTATGATTACAACCAAAAAAGGAAAAGACAGAGAATTTAAATTCAATGTTACTTCTTCAACAACAATGTATAATTCAATCGATCAAGTTGATGTTTTAACTGCTGAGGAATTCACAACGCTTATTAATGGTACTGGAGATGATGCTGCAATTGGTAGATTAGGTGCCACTAGTACAAATTGGCAGGATGAAATTTATCAAGATGCTTTTGGTTCTGATCATACATTTAGTGCTCTTGGTAGCTTAAAAGGTGTTCCGATGAGAGCTTCTTTGGGTTATTCTGACCACGACGGTATTTTAAAAACTGACAACTTTAAAAGAACAACAGGTTCTGTAAGTTTTAAACCTAGTTTCTTAGACGATCATTTGACCGTTGAATTAAATGGTAGAGGAATG
>Ga0209121_10002537_pt1 | contig 18435 bp, 17 predicted proteins | sample Cruoilmetagenom3_FD_187292 | JGI IMG/M metagenome (GOLD analysis project Ga0209121, IMG submission 187292) | Oil polluted marine microbial communities from Coal Oil Point, Santa Barbara, California, USA - Sample 3 (SPAdes) (version 2) | ecosystem: Environmental > Aquatic > Marine > Oil seeps ... | reverse complement strand
TACAGGGGACTTTCACCCCATAAGTTCACGCCCATGCCGGGCGTACACAATCTCTTCCAGCGGAGCGCAAAAAGCCGCGCCCGCTGAAGAGCACGTTCGATGCATGAGATATTCATGATTGACAAAAATAAGCAGAAGTATTATCATTACCAGTATTACACATTACTGGAGGTGTAATCATGAGAGTTACCACAAAAGGACAAGTCACAATTCCACAAGAAATTCGGGAAAAAATGGGAATAACTCCTGCTGTTGAAGTTGATTTTGTAGAAGAGAAAGACCGAATTTATTTGGTGAAAAGGAAAGGCAAACCCCCAAAAACATATAAATTCAGGAAATTGAGGGGAATAGCCAACGTTCAAATGACAACTGATGAAATAATGGCCCTGACAAGAGGAGACAAATGAAAGGGGTTCTCGTTGATTCGAATATTGTTTTGGATGTTTTTCTGAATGATCCAAAATGGGCTGATTGGTCTGAATCAAAACTGGACGAGTATGATCAATTGGGGATCTTGTATATCAACTCGATCGTTTATTCTGAAATCTCCATTAGTTTTACGCGGATAGAGGATCTGGAATCCGCAATAGCCAAAGCTGGTCTCCAGATGTTGGAAATCCCCAAAGAGGCATTGTTTTTAGCTGGAAAAGCTTACCTTAAATACAAAAAAAGAAAGGGCACAAAAAGAACTCCGCTCCCGGATTTTTTTATTGGTGCACAAGCCGCCGTCCAGAATTTGGATTTAATTACGAGAGATGTCTCTAAATATCAATCGTATTTTCCAACTGTAAAATTGATAACTCCATAAGATTTGGTCTTCCCGGCATCGAACCAGGCAAATGCAGCCGACCGCTGACCACGTCGGCTGATTTCCATCATTGGACAGAATGGAGGAACCACAATGACAGACGAGCCTTTCAATTCGATTTTTCCCAATGCTGATACGGTACCGGAGAAGTATCGCATCACCTCCCCTATAGAACAGCGCCAATACCTCTGCGATGGCGCAATCAAAGAGTGGACCGGCCTGCAGCAAGACGTGCTGTCCCCGATATGCGAAGCAATCGACGACACCGTTCAGCAGAAGCTAATCGGCAGCTATCCCCTGCTAACTGAGCAGCAAGCCTCAGAGGCTCTTGATGCAGCCTGCAGGGCGTACGATCATGGACGAGGAGCGTGGCCAACCATGTCCGTCGAAGAACGGATAAAACATGTAGAAGCATTTGCCTACCGGATGAAGGAGCAGCGGGAAGATGTCATCAAACTCCTGATGTGGGAGATAGGAAAAACGCTTCCTGATGCTGAGAAGGAGTTCGACCGGACGGTTGATTACATAAGACACACTATTGATGCCCTCAAGGACTTGGATCGCGTATCGTCACGTTTCGTTATCGAGCAGGGTGTGATCGGGCAGATTCGTCGTGCACCACTCGGTGTAGTGCTCTGCATGGGGCCCTTCAACTACCCGCTCAATGAAACCTTCACGACCCTGATTCCAGCACTCATCATGGGCAACGCTGTGATTTTCAAGCCACCGAAACTGGGGGTTCTGCTCCACAAACCACTTCTTGAAGCATTCCGGGATTCCTTCCCCAGGGGTGTTGTCAACACAGCTTACGGAGAGGGACAGAAAGTCATTGCCCCACTTATGAAATCCGGAAGAATCGATGTCCTGGCATTCATTGGCAGCAGTCGAGTTGCTGACATTCTGAAGCAGCAACATCCGAAACCTCATCGTCTACGTTGCGTACTCGGACTCGAAGCCAAGAATGCCGGCATCGTCTTGAAGGACGCAGACATAGATAATGCGGTGAAAGAATGCGTATTGGGCTCCCTGTCTTACAATGGTCAGCGCTGTACGGCCCTCAAGATGCTTTTTGTCCATGAGGAAATTGTCGACGCCTTCATAACGGAATTCAGTGGCGCTGTCGACCAGCTTAAGGGTGGGATGCCTTGGGATGCCGGAGTCCAGATCACACCAATGCCGGAACCTGACAAGACGAAGTATCTCACTGAGCTGATTGATGACGCTCGCACCAAAGGTGCGCGCATAGTGAATGAAAATGGCGGTATCGTGAAGTACACTTTTATGTCTCCGGCAGTTGTGTATCCAGTTGGGCCTGGCATGAGGTTATACTCCGAGGAGCAGTTCGGACCAGTCGTCCCGATTGCACCGTTCACTGATATCGAAGAGCCCATGAACTATGTGACTCAGTCAGACTACGGGCAGCAGGTCAGCCTATTCGGAAGTAATCCGGAGCTTATCGCCGACCTTATAGATCCTCTGGTGAATCAGGTATGCCGGGTCAACATTAACAGTCAGTGCCAACGTGGTCCTGACACATTTCCCTTCACCGGTAGAAAAGACTCCGCAGAAGGTACTCTATCCGTTTCAGATGCACTGAGGGTTTTCACAATTCGGACGCTTGTGGCTGCCAAGGAGACCGACGCAAATCGAAGGATCATCAAGTCTATTGTGACAGAACGGAGCTCCCGATTTCTGTCAACGGACTTCGTCCTTTGACAGAAACTGTTCAACAAGTCGGATGCACGCGACGGTTCACAGCCGCACGTGATCCACGGCGTTAGCTGACAGCATAGCATAGAAAGGAAAAGCAATGAAGGAGAAGTGAGAGAAAATGTTTGAACAAGTCCAGGCTGCTAAAGAAAGATTGAAAGGTTATGCCAATGTTACGCCGATTATGACTTCCAGAACACTAAACCGGCTGGTAGGGGCAGAAGTGTATTTCAAATGTGAGAATTTTCAGAGAATTGGGGCATTCAAGTTTCGCGGAGCATTCAATGCGATCTCTCAACTTTCGGAAGCACAAAGATCATGCGGTGTTGTTACTCACTCTTCAGGAAACCATGCACAGGCGGTTGCCTTAGTCGGTCAAATGCTGAAAGCTCAAACAGTAATTGTAATGCCAGGCAATGCTCCTGCAACCAAACGTTCTGCTACCGAGGAATATGGGGCGACTATTGTTGAATATAATTCTGAGAAAACAACTCGTGAAGAAGTGGCAAAAGCTCTTCAAATTAAGCACGGTTATACGATGATTCCACCGTTTGATCATTTGGATGTTATTGCAGGTCAAGGAACTGCCGCTTTGGAGATGTTTGAGGAGATTGCTAATCTCGATGTGCTACTGGTTCCTTGTGGCGGAGGTGGGCTGTTGAGCGGTTCGGCTATTTCTGCCAAAGAAATGTCACCGCATTGCCGGATAATCGGCATCGAACCGGAACTTGCTGACGATGCGACCAGATCATTTCAAACAAGAAAGCTTCACAGGGTAAAAAATCCACCTACTATTGCTGACGGAACCCGTACAGCATCATTAGGTGAAATCACATTTCCGTTGGTGCTGGAGTATGTGGATGATATGAAAACGGTATCAGAAGAAGCCATTATAGAAGCCGTAAGATTTCTGTTCTACCGAATGAAACTGGTAGTTGAGCCGTCCGGCGCACTTGGACTGGCGGCATTGCTGAGTCGGGCCGTGATACCGGAAGGCCGGATTGGAATCATTTTAAGTGGAGGCAACATTGATTCTGCCACAATGATAACGATCTTAAGCTCCTGAACAAACCGGGATCAGAGCGTTATCTGTTTAGTGCTGCAAAGTATAATCATGCGATTGGAGCAGGGCGCTCCTATCATCGCGCTTCTCAACAGCGCATTATGCAAAAGGGCATTGATTTTCGTTTCGGTCACTTACCCACTTATTCTAAAGCAGTCAGTACGACACGGCGATTCAGGGCGCGACCTTCCTTGGAATCATTTGGGGCGACAGGGTCGCTCTCCCCGTAAGCCTTTAGAGTGATCCGTTCGGGGGCTATTTCATTCCTTTCTACAAGGTAGTTCATTACAGATTTTGCTCTTCTCAAGGACAGATCGTAGTTATACTTTTCTGTTCCTGTGCTATCGGCGTGACCTGATAAAATGATTGACACTTTCGGGAGTTTTCTTTTCAATACCATGCCGATTTCATCCAGGAGGGTATAATAAAAAGGTTTAATATTGGCACGATTGAAGTCAAAATGAACAATGGGTGCACTTTTTGAAGAGAGGTAATCAGCTAAATTAATATATCTGAATTCCTCTTCTTCTTTCAGCAGGCCCAGCCATTCCTGGGCGCCTTTATGCCCCAGCCTGGCAGCCATTTCCATATCTTTTCTTCCCTGTTCATTATTGATCATGTAAAAATTGATAAGAGCGCGCTCGTAATAAGCATCGGCATTTTTAGGGTCGAGCTCTATGGCGGTATTAAAATCTTCCAGAGTCTCTAAACATCTGGTTGGATCCAGGGCAAAATATGCTTTCCCCCTTTTGAGGTAAGCATCAACATATTTTGAATCGAGTTTAATGGCCCTCGTATATGTTTCGATCGCCTCTTTGTAGTTCTTCTGTTCTTCGAGATTGATTCCTTTTTTAAACTGTTCCTTTGCCGTTTCTGCTAAAGCAGATTGCCAGAATAGAACAAAGGCAAAAATTAAGACAAAACAAAATAATATCTTTTTCATCATTCACCTCGATAATTGTTGAAATGCATAACGCTCACAGTCCCAGCAGTTGCAGACTGTTGTTACAGGTTAACTTTCAATCCCTTTTTCTGCAGATATTCCTTGACCTCCCGGATGCTAAAGATGCGATAGTGAAAGACGGAAGCGGCCAATAAAATTTGTGCTCCACCCTGAACAACCGCTTCATAAAAATGTTCCAGCTTTCCTGCACCACCTGAGGCAATCACCGGCAGGTCTACAGCATCTGAGATGGCCTTCGTGAATTCCAGATCGTATCCGGCTTGAGTTCCATCGCCATCCATACTGGTCGGCAGAATAACTCCGGCGCCAAGTTCCTGACACTGTCTGGCCCAGGCCACGGCATCTTTGCCTGCGGGTTTGGTGCCCCCTGAGACAACCAGTTCAAATCCTGATGGCATCTCCTTGTTTCTTCTGGCATCGATAGCCACAGCTACCTTCTCTGAACCGAAAGCTTTTGCCGCTTGCCTGACCAGATCCGGGTTCTTGACAGCAGCACTATTCATGGAAACTTTATCAGCACCGGCATCAATAACCATTTCAATGTCTTCCAGAGAGGTAATACCACCACCCATTGTCAACGGGATGGTTATAACTGATGAAACACTTTTAACCCATTCCAGTCTGCTCTTTCGGTTTTCTACCGTTGCAGCTATGTCCAGAATGGCCAACTCGTCAGCACCTTCCTTTTCATAAAATATTGCATTTTCTACAGGGTCGCCTGCATCTTTCAAATCCACAAAGTGTATGCCCTTGACTACACGCCCATCTTTCATGTCAAGGCATGGCATGATCTTTACTATACTCATAATATCTCCTTTTTCGCAAAGAGGGATAGATTTATTTATTCTCTTCTATTTCCTTTGTTGCTTTTATATTCAGGCCGAACTTTTCACGCACCTCTTCCTCTATCTGTTTCTTGATGTCAGGATTTTCCTTGAGAAAGCCCTTGGCGTTTTCCCGTCCCTGGGCCATTCTCTCGCCCTTATACGAATACCAGGCACCGCTCTTTTCAATGATTCCGTTATCTGCAGCGAGATCAAGAATATCTCCTTCTTTTGAGATGCCTTCGCCGAAGATGATATCGAATTCGGTTTGCCTGAAGGGTGGGGCAACCTTGTTTTTTACTACTTTGACCCTTGCCCTATTTCCTATGGTATTCTCGCCTTGTTTGATAGGCGTCGTCTTTCTTATGTCGAGGCGCATCGTTGAGTAAAATTTGAGGGCATTGCCACCGGTTGTAGTTTCCGGATTGCCGAAAAATGTTCCAATTTTCATTCTTATCTGGTTGATGAAGATAACGGTTGTTTTCGATTTGCCGATACTTCCTGTGAGCTTTCTAAGTGCCTGTGACATAAGTCTTGCCTGTAGACCCATCTGTGCGTCACCCATCTCTCCTTCGAGTTCCGCCCTCGGTACAAGGGCGGCCACGGAATCTATAACCAGAACATCCAGTGCCGCGCTCCTGACCAGTGTTTCAGCGATCTCCAGTGCCTGTTCGCCGGTATCGGGTTGAGATATGAGCAGATCATTGGTATTCACGCCGATCTTTCTGGCATAGGTAACGTCAAGGGCATGTTCCGCATCTATGAATGCGGCCAGGCCATTTTGCTTTTGCGCTTCAGCTACTATGTGCAAGGCAAGTGTCGTCTTTCCGCCCGCCTCTGGACCATATATCTCGATTACTCTTCCCCTGGGAACACCACCTACGCCGAGGGCAATATCGAGGCTGAGTGCGCCTGTGGGGATAGTAGGAATATCTGAAATAACCTCATCACCTCCCAGTTTCATGATTGAACCCTTTCCGAACTGCCGTTCGATCTGGGTTATGGCGAGCTCCACCGCTTTTTCTCTATCTGTATCTGACTTCATGGTTGCCTCCATTCCATGTAAAATTTTGCGTGGCAATTATATTATTACCCATCAAAGGGGAAATAAGCAAGCTTTGTATATACGGCACCTTTGGGTGTCAGGTCGCTTTTAAAAAGCGTAAGACCGCAGGCCTTAAAACTTCCCGCGTCGTAACTTTCCTCATCTTGGATGATTTCTGAAAGCCCTTTCACCTCCTTAGGCAATTTTATCCTTCCCAGAGTCAGGTGCGCTCTGAAGGCTCTCTTCTCTTTTTGAAAACCTATAGATTCAAGATCTTCTTCAATCTCCTTCTGAAGATTAGATAATCTCTCTACTGTTCCGCTAATCCCGAGCCACACGACCCTTGGACGTTTGGGATTCGGAAATGTCCCGATTGTTGAAACATTGAGTGTAAGTGGTCTTACATCCACTGCATTCCTTTCAACCACACCGGATATATTGGCAATATCATTCTCTGAAATGTTGCCGAAGAACTTAAGTGTCAGATGTATCCCTTCCGGCCTTGTCCACCTGACCCCTTTTACAACTGCCTTCAGCCGGTCCTGAATATTTTCTATTTGAACTTTTATCTCTTCAGGAAGATCTATCGCCAGAAAGGCTCTTATAGATTTTTCTTCAGTCATTCAAACTACTCCCGATCAGGAATTTTCTGAGCATTTCCAGAGCCCACTGCGATGATATTTTTTTTACCCTTTTCCGTTCCCAACCGAATAGAAAATTACGGCATATCGTGCTTTCCCCGTCTGTCAGGGCGATGAAAACAGTACCGACAGGTTTTTCTGTTGTTCCTCCCGCCGGGCCTGCAATACCGGTTATGGCCAATCCAAGATCGGTTTTGCCAAGCTTTCTGACCCCTTCAGCCATGAGAATGGCCGTCTCTTCACTCACTGCGCCGAATTTATTCAAAGTTTGAACAGGAACGCCAAGGAGCTCTGTCTTGGAATTATTACTGTAAACAACCACCCCCCTGTCGAGGAATGTTGAACTTCCCGGTATATTTGTCAGTCGATCCGTAACCAAACCCCCTGTGCATGATTCGGCTACGGAGAGCGTCAACGCCCTGTTTTTCAGAAGAGATGCAACGAGCCCTTCCAGTGTGTCATTATCATAGCCAAAGATATATTTCCCGAGTTTTTCCTCGATCCGTTTTTCTGCCATTTGCAGGTTTTCTTCTGCCATGGATTCTACGAGATTCTTCGATGTGATTACAATATGGTTTTCCGGAAAGTGGGGATAGAAGCCTATACTTACACCGGGTATTTTCAGATCAACATCGGAGAGTATTTGATCGATCTTAGCTTCCATGAGGCCAAAAAGCTTGATAGTTCTCTTTGCTATATATTGTCTGGCTTCCCTGGATTCTCTCTTCAAGACAGGAATGACTCCCTCGAAAAGCATCTTTTTTGCCTCAGAAGGGACACCCGGGATGACGGTCACGATCTTGCCATTCTTTCTAAGGAAAAATCCTCTGGCCGTGCCGATCGGATTTGGTATGGTAACAGCCCCATCGGGAAACATGGCCTGCTTAATATTATTAGGAATCCATTTGATGCGGTACTTTTCGAATCTTTCCTTCATTTGATTCAGAACCGCTTCATCGGTACATAAATTAAGTCCGAATGTCTTTGCAATGGATGCAGTGGTAATATCATCGGCGGTTGGGCCGAGTCCACCCGTGACGATAACGGCATCGGAGATTGCCATGAGATAATCAAGTCCTTTTCTGATTGCACTCTCATCATCAGCAACAATTATTATCGTCGATACACTCCAACCCCGGGCATTCAACTCATGTGATATGAAGGAAGAATTTGTATCCTGGGTCGTACCGCCGGTCAATTCAGTTCCTATTGCCAGTATGCCGATTTTCATTCGAGGGGTTCAAACTCCCAGATATTTAACCAATAAAAGTAAAATTATATTTGCATAAATGCCCGCGATAATATCATCTCCCACGACTCCGTATCCTCCGGGGAACCTCCTTTCGCAAAGACCAGCGGGAAAGAGTTTTGTAATATCAAAAAACCTGAAGAGGATGAAACCGATGAATATGTGTAAAATGGCTGGTGAGACCAGAAACATGGAGAACTGGAAACCGACAATCTCATCAATAACGATACACGGTGCATCCCTTTTACTGAACATCTTTTCAGCTTCCTGAGATATATACACTGCCAGAGAGGAAAGTGCCAGTACCGATATCAGGTAAAGGGGCCAGGAAAAATGTGAGAAGACAAGATATACAGGTATCCCGATAATCGTTCCCGCAGTCCCGGGGGCAAAAGGAGTAAAACCGCTGCCAAAACCAGTTGCGACAATTTTTATAAATTTTTCTCCCAGGAGGCACCTCTGTTTTTGTATTTAATCCACAGATTTCGCAGATTACCCCAGTACCATCTGCCGGAGCTACAGGGCAGGCACGGATTACTCCAATCATTTGAAGGACGGTGCGAAATCTGTAGGGTTTGATACCCTGTGGCTTGCCACGGGGTAGTTCATTTTCATTTGTTTCTTTTAAGCCGACTGTTTGCAGGTAAATTACCTTCTTTTCCCAACCCTGTCAATGGTTTTGATGTATGGTATCGGTAATGTGGCAGGCAGTTTTTCCTATTTGCAATCACGGTTATTTCAGCTCGTTACCCAAGATGCGGCGGTGGGCTCTGGGGATGCGCCGCAAAGCTGATGTCAGCCATGAAATAGCGGGGGAATGAACATCTCAGATAAAAAATTCGTTCTGTTCAATCACCTGGATTGCAAAACACCGGCAGTATGAATTTTAGGTATTGACAAAGAGGCAACGTTTTCTATAAGATTTTAGAAGAGATAAACTATTCCTAATTGTCCCTCAATACTTTGAAGATCTTATCCCGGGAAGGATTTTCAAGTTAATAGCAAAATGATTTGCTTTTGCTTATTGTTTCTGATTATTATACAATTATTTGTATTTGTTGTTATTCTTTTAAATTTGCGATGGAAAGTCCCTGTTTCAGTTCTTGAAAATTCAACAAAAAAAGGGAGTAACGGTATGTTGAAAATGAAAAAGACTTTGTTATGGGTAGGATTTTTCTTTGCTGTTCTTTTTGCTTTAAGCAGTATTGAGACATTACCCGCTTACGCAGGATCAAAAATCAGGATTGCCGTAATGGACTTTGAAACCAGGGTTCCTGGTCATGGCTGGAGGGTTGGACGTGGGGCTTCTGATATGTTGACCACTGCGCTCGTAAAAACCAAAAAATATCGAGTTTTTGAGCGTGAGAGACTTGCCAGCATCTTAAAAGAGCAAAAATTACAAATGAGCGGTCTTGTTAGCCAATCTACAGCCGTTAAAATCGGTAAGCTTATCGGAGTCAAATACATTATTACCGGGGCAGTTACCGAATATGGACAGTCCAAATCGGGATTCCGGGCTGGTAGCTACGGCAGTATAGGGAAAAAGGGTTATAGCTCCTCTGTAGATGTACGTGCAGTAAATGTACAAACAGGTGAGATAGTTTTTGCCGATACTTGCTCTGGTTCAAAGCAAAGCCTTTCAGTAAGTGTCCTTGGCTTTGGTGGCGGTGAATCCTTCGACCAAAAAAAGGCTTCTGCATCCATGCGCATGGCTATTGACGAAGTAGCGAAAAAAATGTACCAGGATCTTAATTGACGAGTTACCAAGACTTTCTCGTACACATAAGTCGCGCCAAATTAATTTGTTGATCAGGTGCGACTTATTTTTTAACATAAACGTTTGCACAGCGTGCCAAAGTATATCTTTCAGAGCATACATAAGCTCAGATCTCAACATTCAAAACGGAAACATATCGGTCTCCCCATTCTCCATGTTAAAGTTTAGCCAGCATGCGTTAAACGCTGGATAGACATCTCATATTATAACGTAGTCAGTATCCGCCCCTACTGCCTCGATACATTGGAACAACTGTTTTTTCTTTGCATTTTACCGTTTTCAAAACATTTCTTTCCTCTATATTTCTTTTGTGATATGAAATTTTTCTTTAATAAAATCGTATAAAAAAAGGAGAATAGTTGTATGAGAAACAAAGTTTCTATTATCGGGGCTGGCTTCGTTGGTACCATGGTTGCCCAGAGGATTGCCGAGAAGAATCTGGCAGATGTTGTTCTTGTTGACATTATAGAAGGACTCCCCCAGGGAAAGGCCCTTGACATTTCCCAGTCTGCATCGATTGAGGGAATTGATGTCAAAATAAAAGGCACTAATGACTTTTCTGAAATCAAGGACTCACGAATCGTCGTATTTACAGCAGGTTTTCCTCGCACACCGGGAATGAGCCGGGAGGAACTGGCGGGGGAAAATGGAAATATCATAAAATCGGTAACGGAAAAAATAAGAGAAAAGGCTCCGGATTGTATTATTATCATGGTTACAAACCCGCTTGATGTCATGACCCATCTTGCCTGGAAGGTTTCAGGATTCCCCGCACAGAGAGTCATCGGAATGGCGGGAATTCTCGACACGGTGAGATATAAGTCGTTTTTAGCCGAGGAGCTTGGTGTATCTATAAGTGATATCCAGGCCCTGGTGCTGGGGGGGCATGGTGATGCAATGGTGCCGGTTGAAAGTTATACGACCTTAAAGGGCATGCCTATCAGCCAGTTTATAAAACCCGAAAGGCTTCAGGCTATTATTCAAAGAACAAAAGATGGTGGGGCGGAAATCGTAAAGCTCCTGAAGACCGGTAGTGCATGGCATGCCCCCTCTTCTTCTACTTTAGTAATGGTAGAGGCAATACTTATGGACAGTAAAAGAATACTTCCGGTCTCGGTATATCTCGAAGGTGAGTATGGTATAAGTGGCACTTATATCGGCGCCCCGATAAAATTGGGTGCAACGGGTGTGGAGAAGATATACGAAATAGACCTTTCTGATGATGAACTGGCCGCCCTCAGGCGATCAGCAGATGTCGTGAAGAAAACATTTGAAGGCATGAATATTTTATGAATTCTGAATCCTGGCAAGAGATACTTCCCCTGGTTGAGAAACCGAGTAGATATATAGGGGGAGAAATAAACTCTATAAGAAAAAATAGGACAGAGTGTGAGTTAAGCTTCGCTCTGGCTTTTCCCGATACCTACGAAGTGGGAATGTCCCATCTTGGTCTGCAGATACTCTATGCTATTCTGAACAGCGTCCCCGGGATTTCTGCGGAAAGGTTTTATGCACCATGGCCTGATATGGAATTCCAGATGAGGAAAAATAATATCCCTCTCTCCTCTCTGGAATCATACACCCCCTTAAAGAGTTTTGATATCGTCGGATTCTCCCTGCAGTATGAATTGTCCTACACAAACGTCCTGAACATGTTAGAGCTTGGGGGAATTCCGATATACGCCAGGGATAGAAAAAAGGGAGACACTCTGGTTATTGCAGGAGGTCCCTGTGCCTTTAATCCCGCACCGGTATCCGCTTTTTTTGATGCATTCGTTATCGGAGAGGGCGAAGAGGTAATCCTGGATATCTCTCGCACTGTGATGGAAGGAAAGAAGAAAGGGCATAAAAGAGAACAACTTTTCGAGTCACTCGCTGCAATTGAGGGTGTTTACGTTCCCACCGTACATATCAAGGGAGAAAGAATAAAGAAGAGAATTGTATCCGATATTAACCGATGGTTGATTCCCTTAAGACCTGTAGTTCCTTTAATGAAGACTATTCATGACCGTGTTACCATTGAGATAGCCAGAGGGTGTACCCGCGGATGTCGATTCTGTCAGGCAGGAATGGTCTGGCGGCCAATCAGGGAAAGGAGACCTGAAGTTCTGGAAAAGATGGCAGATGAGATGCTTTCTTCAACGGGGCATGACGAGTTATCTCTCCTATCCCTGAGCTCCGGGGATTATTCCATGATCGAATACCTCCTTACAGCACTGATGAACCGTTATTACGAGAAAAGAGTGGCACTGTCCCTCCCATCCATGAGGGTGGAGACACTCACAGGGAAGCTGATAGAAGAAATAAAGAGGGTAAGAAAAACAAGCTTTACCCTCGCGCCGGAGGCTGGGACACAGAGGCTGCGGAACGTAATAAACAAGGGCAATACCGTGGAGGATCTTCTTTCCACTGCAGGAAAGATCTTTGAGGCCGGCTGGAGATCGATCAAGTTGTATTTCATGATCGGGCTCCCAAGTGAAAGGAAGGAAGACCTTGAGGGTGTTGTCGACCTTGCCTACAAGGTGCTTCGAGAAGGAAAAAACCAGAGGCAGGTTACCGTGAGCATGTCTACCTTCATACCGAAACCCCATACACCGTTTCAGTGGAAGAGACAGATAACCCTCGACGAGACACTGGATAGGCAGGAATTCTTCAAGAAAAATATCAGAAACAGAAATCTGAATATCAAATGGCATGATGGACGGATGAGTCTCCTTGAAGGGGCATTTTCAAGGGGAGACGAAAGGCTGGGGGTGCTTTTGGACAATGCCTTCCGTCTGGGATGCCGCTTTGACGGCTGGAGCGATCAGCTTAAGTTTAACCTATGGGAGCAGGCCATAAGTGAAACAGGTATCAGGATTGAGGATTACCTGCGCGAGCAGGACATAACGGACGATCTTCCCTGGGATCGAATAGATGCCGGTATAAGCAAGGATTTTTTGACGAAAGAACTCCAAAAATCACTGGGGGAAGAATTGACGTCAGATTGCCGCAACGGGAAATGTTACAATTGCGGTGTTTGTGACCATGATCGAATAAAAAACATTACGGCAGAAGAGAGTACAGGTATCGTCGTAGAAGAGAAGTCGAAAGCGAAGAAAGCAGATGCACCCAAAGAGGGAAAGAAATTCAGGATCAAATTTGCCAAGGAGGAAATCTCACGTTTTCTGTCCCATCTTGAGGTTTCCTCTGCACTTATAAGAGGAATAAAGCGAAGCGGCCTCTCATTTATATATTCAGAAGGGTTTCATCCTCACCCAAAGATATCTTTTCCCTTTGCAACCTCTGTAGGAATGAAAAGTCTCGGCGAATACGTGGATATTCGGATTGAAAACCCAGGCGAAGATATGAAAAAACTCACCGAGAAAATAAATTCTTTCCTCCCTTCAGGACTAACAATTACAGATATCAGAAAAATATCGCCCGATACGGCTCCATTGTCTGAGATCATAAAAGGGTTCAAATATGAGATTATTCTACCTGAAAATATTCCCATTCCTCCTTCACCCCCCTTTATTAAGGGGGGGGTGGGGGAATTATTGGATAAAAAGATAGAAACCTTCCTCAAGACGGAAAAGTATATTATAACAAGAGACAAAAAAGGGGAACAGATTAAAAAAAACATACGTCCCTTTGTCAACACACTATTTTTTGATAGAAAAAATAACAGGATCAAGGTATCGTTACTCTTTGGGAAGGAGGGTGGAGTCAGACCATTTGAGATACTTACCCGAATCCTTGGCATGGACAATAATATGGCAAAGATGGCGCAAATAATAAAAACTGATACAATTTTTCATGACAGTTCACCACGCATTGCCGAAAAAGGATGATATGAGTTGGCCGGTTATTAATAATTAACAAAATTATGGTTGACAAGCAGTAAATAAATTTTATAATAAAAGATTCTAATTCTATTTGAAAAGGGTTCAAACTATGTATGCAGTCATAAAAACTGGTGGAAAGCAGTATAAGGTTTCAGAAGGGGATGTTCTGAATATCGAGAAAATAGAGGGGGCCAAGGGAGACGTCGTAGTTTTCGATGAGGTGCTCATGATCTCCGGGGATGAAGACATCAAGGTGGGTACCCCACGTGTCGAGGGGGCTAAAGTTACCGGTGAGATTGTAGCCCAGACGAAGGGAACCAAAATAAAAGTATTTAAAATGAAGCGAAGGAAAGGATATCGCAGAAAGACAGGACACCGTCAAGAATTGACGGGTTTGAAAATAAAGGAGATTTCCATTTAGGCGGAGGACAAAATGGCACACAAAAAGGGACAGGGGAGCTCCCGTAATGGAAGAGATAGTAACGCTCAAAGGCGTGGCGTGAAAGTATTCGGTGGGCAGACAGTCAATGCAGGAACGATTATAGTCCGTCAACTCGGTACTAAAATACATCCCGGTAAAAATGTAGGACTGGGAAAGGATTTCACTATTTTTTCAAAGATCGATGGGATTGTACAGTTTGAAAGATTCGGCAAAGACAGAAAAAAGGTGAATATTTACGCCACCTAATAACACTACCACTCAGTTTACTCACACCCTATAATATTTTCACGAACTTTCGGACAATGTCTTTTTAAACATTTTCCATGAAATTCATCGACGAGGCAAAGATATATGTCAGGGCTGGCGATGGCGGAAGTGGTTGCGTCAGCTTTAGAAGGGAGAAGTATATTCCCAGGGGAGGTCCGAACGGTGGAGATGGTGGTAAGGGGGGAGATGTTGTCATTAGGGCTTCCAGAAATCACAGCACACTGCTTGACCTGAAATTCAACCAGCACCATGTAGCAAAGCGCGGAGGACGTGGAGAAGGCAGCAATAAAACCGGCAAGCATTCTCCAGATGTGAAAATCATCGTTCCAGTCGGAACGCTCGTCAAAGATGCTGAAACGGGTGAAATCTTAGCAGATATTACAGCCGACGGGCAGAAATACATAGTGGCCGGAGGGGGAGAGGGCGGAAAGGGAAACGCAAGATTCGCCACATCGACCAACAGGGCGCCACGCTACGCGCAGGAGGGGAAAAAGGGTGAGGAGAGATGGGTTGAGCTTGAACTCAAACTTCTTGCGGATGTAGGTATTATAGGATTGCCCAATGCAGGAAAATCAACCTTTATATCAAAGGTCTCAGCAGCCAGACCCAAAATAGCAGACTTCCCCTTCACCACACTGAAACCAAATCTTGGAGTCGTAAAATATGGCAATTTTGAAACCTTTGTCATTGCAGATATTCCCGGCTTAGTAAAAGGGGCCAACCAAGGGAGTGGATTGGGGATAAAATTTCTTCGTCACATTGAAAGAACAACTCTCCTTCTTCACATTCTTGATGTTTCAAGAGATGCACACAACAGTATATGGGAAGATTTTAAATCAATAAACAATGAACTTGCACTTTTCAGTCCTGCTCTGATAGAAAAACCTCAAATCGTTGCACTCAACAAAATAGACCTTCTGGTAGCGAGCGAGAAAGTGGAGAAAGAAGTCAAGATCTTCAGGAAGCACGGAATAAAACTCTTCCCCATATCAGCCATCTCAGGAGAAGGGATAGATGCCCTGATCAAAGAGATAATAAAAACCCTGCAGATGCAAAAGGTATCATAAATAACAATGGCAAAAGAGAGAAAAGACATACTGTTAAATGTAAAAAGAGTTTTAATCAAAATCGGTACCGGTGTTTTAACAGGTCAAGACGGACTTGATCTTAACGTAGTAGAACAACTGGTCGATGAGATAACCGAACTCACTAAAAAGGGCTACCAGATCGTTGTTGTTACTTCGGGGGCCATTGCTTCAGGCATGCACAGGATGGGATTTGCCGGTAAACATAAAAGCATACCCCAAAAGCAGGCGGCTGCAGCCATAGGGCAGGGAAGACTTATGAGAGTTTATTCCAATGCCTTTGGAAAACATGAATTGGTTGTAGCGCAGATGCTGCTGACCATGAGCGACTTGACTGACAGAAAAAGATTTCTTAATGTTCGCAATAGCCTTTCAACACTTATGGAATGGGGTGTCATCCCGATCATTAATGAGAATGATACGGTTGCAGTCGATGAAATAAAATTTGGAGATAATGATAATCTTGCCGCAATGATGGCAAATATCATTGAAGCCCACCTTCTCATCAATCTGACCAATACAAAAGGCCTTTATGACAGAAATCCAGAGGGAGCAAAGAAGAGCAAACTGATTCCACTGGTAAAAGAGATAACAGATAAAATTGAAGCGGCAGCCACTGCGGAAGCCGATCCTTTAGGTATGGGGGGCATGAGAAGTAAGCTCATAGCAGCGAAAAGGGTTGTCGCATTCGGCATTCCATTCATCATTGCCCACGGCAAAACAAAAGGCATATTGCATGATATATTTGCCGGTAAAGAGACAGGAACCCTCTTTTTGCCCCTGGATGAACACATGAAGAGCAGGAAGTACTGGATAGCATTTACCCTGAGGTCAAGGGGCAAGCTGATCCTGGATAATGGAGCGAAAAAAGCCGTCATTAATCAGGGTAAAAGCCTTCTTCCATCAGGCATCATCAAAGTAGATGGTGACTTTCAGGAGGGTGATCCTGTAAGCTGTGTGGATATGGACGGCACGCCGCTGGCAAAGGGACTGGTGAATTACAGCTCCACGGATATAGGTAAAATAAAGGGGTTAAAAACATCCCAGATAAAGCAGGTGTTGGGAAACAAGCCCTACGATGAAATCATACACCGTGACAATATGGCAGTGGAAAAGCAGAGAAAGAAATAAAAAAGTAAATTGACAAGAACTTGCTTTAGCCAATACTGCATCGGGAAAATAAAAAAGGCACTCCATGGAGTGCCTTTTTTCGTCGAGATCAATACTTACTGAATCGTGACGTTAGCAGCAGCCGGACCCTTTGGGCCCTGCTCAATCTGAAATGTCACGCGCTGGTTTTCGTACAAGACCTTAAAGCCGTCGCCTTGAATGGAGCTGTAATGAACAAATACATCGCCACCTTCATCGTTTTCGATGAAGCCGAAACCTTTGCTCTCATTGAACCATTTTACAGTACCTTTACACATCGTAGCAATCCTCCTTTCCTGATTTTTCTAAAGTTGGATCGCCTACATGTAAGAAAAAAACCAAAACCTGAAAGTTTATCTGTTTAAGTTCGTACTTAAAAATGTTTCAATCCTAACTTTACCGTACCCTGTCAACTGTTTGTTGAATCAGTACTCTTATAGAAGTGGCACTATATAGCATTTTTAATGTAAGTCAAGCTGTTTTTTTACGAAATTATCACTATTTGAATGGAGAGTTAAACAACAAACATGCAAAAACACCATATCAGAAATATTGCAATCATTGCCCATGTCGATCACGGGAAGACGACCCTTGTCGACGGGATGCTCAGACAGAGCGGTATTTTCAGGGAAAACCAGCAGGTGGTAGAACGCGTTATGGATTCGATGGACCTCGAACGGGAACGCGGCATCACGATCATGGCGAAAAACACTGCCATCTCGTACGGTGATTTCAAGATCAACATCGTTGACACGCCCGGCCACGCCGATTTCGGAGGTGAAGTGGAACGGAGCCTGAACCTGGTCGATGGAGCGCTCCTGCTCGTTGACGCCAGCGAAGGCCCGCTGCCGCAGACCCGTTTTGTCGTCAAGAAGGCGCTTGCCAAACAGTTGCCCATTATCGTGGTCATCAACAAAATCGACCGCAGCGATGCCAGAATAGAAGAAGTTGTCGATGAAGTGTACGACCTTTTTATCGACCTCGATGCAACCGAAGAACAGATAGAATTTCCAAGACTTTACACCAACGCCAAAACCGGCGTTGCCCATGTAAAACAGGGTGACGACTCCGTCGATTTGCAACCGCTCTTCGAGACAATCATCTCTTATATCCCCGCGCCCCGGGCAAACGACGACGGAACTACCCAGTTTCTGATAACAAATCTCGACTATGATTCTTATGTCGGACAGGTTGCCATCGGCCGATTGGCGAACGGTATCCTGGAGATGAACAAAAGCTACTCCCTGTGCGGAGTGGAGAAAGTTAGACCGGGCATAAAATTTTCAGCCCTTTATACCTTCGACGGATTAAAAAAAGTACAGGTTGACAGGGTAGAATCAGGAGACATTATTGCAATCGCCGGCGTTGAGAACATGGTGATTGGTGATACAATTTCAGCGGTGGAAACGCCGTGTCCGCTCCCCCGCATTCATATTGATGAGCCGACCGTTTCGATGATCTTTTACGTAAACAACAGCCCAACGGCCGGAATCGAAGGCAAGTATCTGACGTCCCGGCATCTGAAAGACCGCCTGGAGAAGGAGACTCTGCGGAACGTTGCGCTGAAAATCAAGTTCCTCCCCC
>Ga0209121_10002536_pt1 | contig 18454 bp, 15 predicted proteins | sample Cruoilmetagenom3_FD_187292 | JGI IMG/M metagenome (GOLD analysis project Ga0209121, IMG submission 187292) | Oil polluted marine microbial communities from Coal Oil Point, Santa Barbara, California, USA - Sample 3 (SPAdes) (version 2) | ecosystem: Environmental > Aquatic > Marine > Oil seeps ... | reverse complement strand
GCATGATTTGGCTAAATATATGTTCGGGTTTAGTATTTTCTGGACATATTTATGGTTTTCACAATTTATGTTAATTTGGTATGCAGATATTCCTGAAGAGGTAACTTATTTTGTTACTAGATTTAACGATTACAATATTCCATTTTTAGGAATGTTAGTTTTAAACTTTGTTTTCCCATTGTTAGTTTTAATGAATAGTGATTACAAAAGAGTACCTTGGTTTATTGTAACAACGGGTATCATTATCTTAATTGGACATTATGTTGATGTTTTTGTAATGATTATGCCGGCAACAGTTGGAGACCAATGGTTTATTGGAATTCCAGAAATTAGTTCAATCTTATTAGTACTAGGAATCTTTATTTATGTAGTTTTCACAGCATTATCTAAAGCGCCATTATTGGCAAAAGGAAACCCATTTATTAAAGAAAGCGAACATTTCCATTATTAAAATAACATATTACATATAGAAAAGAATCCTGAATTCGTATTATTCAGGATTTTTTTTATATTTGACACCAAAATAAAATAACTAACGAAAGAATATGACAGCATTACTATATGTTTTACTCGCCATTGTAGTCGCTATAGCAATTTGGCAAATTACAAATATTTTTAAAATGAAAGGCGCTATTGCTACTGAAAAAGATAACAATGCCCAAGGAATCATTTTTGCACTTTTTGGTGTTTTTTTCTATGGCTTAATGATATTTTCTTTTTGGAAATATTCAGTAATATTATTGCCTGAATCAGCTTCATTAGAAGGAGCTAGAACCGATACATTGTATATGGTTACAATGTTATTAATTTTAGTAGTTCAAGCAATAACACAATTTTTACTTTTTTACTTCGCATTTAAATACAGAGGTATTAAAGGCAGAAAAGCCTTGTTTTATGCGGATAGTCATAAATTAGAAATAATTTGGACCGCAGTTCCTGCTATTGTTTTGGCAGGTTTAGTGTTATACGGTTTATCTGTTTGGAATGATGTAATGGATTCTTCAGATGCTGAAAATCCATTAATTGTAGAGGTTTATGCAAAGCAATTTCAATGGGAAGCGCGTTATGCTGGAACTGATAATGAACTAGGTTTAGCAAATGTTAGGAATATTAAAGGAATAAATACCATGGGTGTTGATATGACAGATAAAAATGCTGTTGATGATATACCTGTGAGAGAATTAAGATTACCAAAAGGAAGAAAAGTGATATTTAAATTCCGTTCACAAGATGTTTTACATTCTGCATATATGCCACACTTTAGAGCTCAAATGAATTGTGTACCAGGAATGGTTACGGAGTTTGCTTTTACACCTTCAATGACTACTGAAGAAATGAGAGCTAATGAAGCTACTATTAAAAAAGTAGATGGAATAAATAAAATAAGAACTGAAAAAGGAGAAGATCCTTATGAATTCGATTATTTATTATTATGCAATAAAATTTGTGGGTCTTCTCATTACAATATGCAAATGAAAATTGTTGTAGAAGAAGAAGCTGATTTTAACTCTTGGTTAAGCGATCAAAAAACGATGGCTCAAGTAGTACAATAATTTAACTAACAACTACCTTACTAAAAAAATAAAATATGTCTGATCATCATCATAAAGAAACTTTTATTACTAAATACGTTTTTAGTACAGATCACAAAATGATTTCTAAACAATACCTTGTTACAGGTATTTTTATGGGAATCGTTGGAGTTTTCATGTCTATGCTTTTTCGTTTACAAATTGCTTGGCCCGATCACTCTTTTAGTGTTATTGAAGCATTTTTAGGAAGACATCAAGACGGTGGCGTTATGACACCTGATATGTATTTAGCATTGGTAACAATACATGGTACCATTATGGTATTCTTTGTATTAACTGCAGGATTGAGTGGTACATTTAGTAACCTTCTAATTCCATTACAAATTGGAGCAAGAGATATGGCGTCAGGATTTTTGAATATGGTGTCTTACTGGTTGTTCTTTTTATCGAGTGTAATAATGCTAATATCTTTGTTTGTTGAAGCTGGACCAGCCGCAGCAGGTTGGACAATTTATCCGCCTTTAAGTGCATTGCCACAAGCAATGCCTGGGTCAGGATTAGGAATGACATTATGGTTGGTTTCAATGGCTATATTTGTAGCTTCATCATTGTTAGGATCTCTTAACTATATTGTTACTGTTCTTAATTTAAGAACAATTGGTATGAAAATGACAAGATTGCCATTAACTATTTGGGCTTTCTTTGTAACAGCTATTATTGGTGTTGTTTCATTCCCAGTTTTATTATCGGCTGCTTTATTGCTAATATTTGACAGAAGTTTTGGAACATCGTTTTTCTTATCAGATATTTTTATACAAGGAGAAGTTTTACATTACCAAGGAGGTTCACCAGTTTTATTTGAACATTTATTCTGGTTCTTAGGGCATCCAGAAGTATATATTGTATTGCTTCCAGCATTAGGTATAACTTCAGAAATTATTTCAACAAATTCAAGAAAACCAATTTTTGGGTATAGAGCAATGATTGGTTCTATTATAGCAATAGCATTTTTATCTACCATTGTTTGGGGACACCATATGTTCGTTTCAGGTATGAATCCGTTTTTAGGTTCTGTATTTACATTTACAACATTGTTAATTGCAATTCCATCAGCGGTAAAGGCTTTTAACTATATCACTACGTTATGGAAAGGGAATCTCCAAATGAATCCCGCCATGTTGTTTTCCATTGGTTTGGTTTCAACATTTATTTCGGGTGGTTTAACAGGTTTAGTTTTAGGAGATAGTGCCTTAGATATAAATGTTCATGATACCTATTTTGTAGTTGCCCACTTCCATTTAGTAATGGGTGTTTCTGCAATTTATGGAATGTTTGCAGGTGTATATCACTGGTTTCCTAAAATGTATGGTAGAATGATGAATAAAACATTGGGTTATTGGCATTTCTGGATAACTGCAATTGCAGCTTATGGAGTATTCTTCCCAATGCATTTTATTGGATTAGCAGGTTTACCAAGAAGATATTATGCAAATACAGCTTTTCCATTATTTGATGATGTAGCCGATGTAAATATTGTAATTACAATGTTTGCAATATTAGGAGGTGCAGCTCAAATTATTTTCTTAGCTAATTTCTTTATTAGTATTTATAAGGGTAAGAAAGCAACACAAAATCCTTGGAAATCCAATACATTGGAGTGGACAACACCGGTTGAGCACATTCACGGAAATTGGCCAGGAGAAATTCCAGCAGTTCATAGATGGGCTTACGATTATAGCAAGCCAGGTCATGATGAAGATTTTGTTTTACAAACGACACCTTTAAAAGAAGGAGAAGAAGAATCTTAAAGCATATAATAATAAACTAAAAAACTCAGCACGTTTAATTTCTAAATTTGCTGAGTTTTTTTATGCTTTCGTAATAAGGTTAAGGTGATGAGAATTTTTAATTTTCAATTTTCAATTTTCAATTGCTAAATAATTATCTTTGTTTTTATGAATGAAAACCTGAATCCAGATAAAGAACATTTTTCATCGGAAGAATTAGATGTTGAAAAAAAATTACGCCCGTTAAGTTTTAACGATTTTACAGGGCAGGAGCAGGTTTTAGAAAATTTAAAAATATTTGTTGAAGCTGCAAATCAGCGTAGTGAAGCGCTAGATCATACGTTGTTTCATGGTCCTCCTGGATTAGGAAAAACAACTCTAGCTCATATTTTAGCGAATGAATTAGAAGTAGGTTTAAAAATTACTTCAGGACCTGTTTTAGACAAGCCAGGTGATTTAGCAGGTTTACTAACGAATTTAAGCGAACGAGATGTGTTATTTATTGATGAAATACACCGACTAAGTCCAGTTGTTGAAGAATATTTATATTCAGCAATGGAGGACTACCGTATAGATATTATGATTGAGTCTGGACCCAACGCACGTACGGTTCAAATAGATTTAGAACCATTTACTTTGATTGGTGCTACAACACGTTCAGGGTTGCTTACAGCACCAATGAGAGCACGTTTTGGAATTAGCAGTAGATTACAATATTATAAAACTGAACTTTTAACTACAATTGTTCAGCGAAGTTCAACCATTTTAAAAGTTCCGATTTCTATGGAGGCTGCTATTGAAATTGCGGGCAGAAGTAGAGGAACTCCTCGTATCGCGAATGCTTTATTAAGAAGGGTTCGGGATTTTGCGCAAATAAAAGGAAATGGAAATATTGATATAAAAATAGCAAAATTTGCGTTAGAAGCCTTAAATGTTGATGCTCACGGGTTGGATGAAATGGACAACAAGATACTAACAACAATTATTGATAAATTTAAAGGTGGTCCTGTAGGAATTAGCACACTGGCAACTGCAGTTGGTGAAAATAGTGAAACGATTGAAGAAGTGTATGAACCCTTTTTAATTCAAGAAGGATTTATTATGCGAACACCCCGTGGAAGAGAAGTTACGGAACATGCGTACAACCACTTAGGAAGAATAAAAGGCAGAAACCAAGGAGAATTATTTTAGTAATGTGATATTAGTCACATTACTAAAATAATAACCCACTAATTTTGCATTTGAAATATAAACTTATATGATGAGTTTAAAAAAAATACTACCCTTTTTAGTTTGGCTCCCACTTACTAAAAAAACTTGGAAAGACGACTTAATTGCAGGAATAACAGGAACCATTATTGTAATTCCACAAGCGGTTGCTTTTGCTATGATTGCTGGACTTCCTCCAATTTATGGCTTTTACACAGCAATGATTACACCGATTATTGCAGCATTTTTTGGATCTTCTTATCATTTAGTTACAGGGCCAACTACCACAGGTTCAATTGTCATTTTTGCTATTATTAGCAAGTTTGTTACTCCTGAATCAGATTTAGAAGCATTTATTTCATTAACCATATTGTTAACGTTTATGGCTGGTGTAATTAAACTAGTAATGGGTTTTGCAAGAATGGGAAAATTAGTAAATTTTGTTTCCTATTCAGTAGTTATTGGGTTTTCTGCTGGAGCTGGTATTTTAATAGCATTTAAACAATTAAAACATGTTTTTGGTGTAAACGTACCGCAAGGAAGTTCATTTTATGAAATTATCTCTTATATAGTATCACATATTAAAGAAACCAATTTATATGTATTAGGTGTTGCATTGGCTACACTTTTGTTGGCAATAGTTATAAAAAAAATAAAGTACATTTCTAAATTGAATATGTTATTGGCTATGATTTTAGGTAGTTTATTAGCAGTTGTATTGGGAAGTGATATACACGGAATTGAAACTATTGGAAACGTACCTTCAAATTTGCCGCCGTTTAAAATTCCTGATTTTAATTTTGAAGATATGCGTATGTTAACTTCAGGAGCCATAGTTTTAGCAATTATTGGCTTGGTAGAGGCCGTATCCATTTCTAGAGTTATTTCATTACAATCTCATCAAAAGTTAAATAACAATCAAGAGTTTATTGGTCAAGGATTGGCAAATCTAATATCAAGTTTCTTTTCTTCTTACGTAAGTTCAGGTTCATTTTCTCGTTCGGGAGTGAATCACCAAGCAGGAGCAAAAACACCATTGTCGGCTATAATATCAGCAGTTGGATTGTTATTGGTTGTGTTGTTTTTTGCAAACTACGCTTCTTATTTAGCAAAGCCAGCTATGGGAGGTATTATTGTTTTAGTAGGTTATAATTTAATTAATTTTCACCACATAAAGCAAATTATTAAAAGTAGTAAACGTGAATTAATTGTTCTAAGTGTTACTTTGTTAGGAACGTTGTTTTTAGATTTAGAAACTGCATTGTTTTTAGGAATTTTAATTTCATTATTTTTCTATTTAGAAAGAACTTCAAAGCCAAATATTGCTATTTTAGGAAAAAACAAGGAAAATAAGTTTATAAATATAATTAGAGATTCATCGGTTCAACAATGTCCTCAATTAAAAATTGTTCGTATTGATGGTTCTATTTATTTTGGTGCTGTAGAGGGAGTTTCAAACTATTTTTCCGATTTATTTGAAGAAGAAAACGAAAAGCATTTATTAATAATAGCCAATGGAATAAATTTTATTGACATAGCAGGTGCAGAATGGTTATCACAAGAAGCGATTAAATGGAAAAATAGAGGAGGAGGAATTTACTTTGCAGGCTTAAAAGTTGTAAGCCAAGATGTGTTAAAAAAAGGTGGTTTTACAAAAAAAATTGGTGAAGAAAATTTTTATAAAGATAAAAACAGTGCATTGTCTACAATTTACGAAAAGCTAGATAAAGAGAAATGTTCAAATTGTGATATAAATTTATTTGATGAGTGTAAGAAATGAAAGTAAGTGTTGAAAATATATTTCCAATTTTAAAATGGTTGCCAACTTATAAAAAAGAATGGTTAAAAGGAGATCTAGGTGCAGGTTTAACGGTTGGAGTGATGCTAATTCCGCAGGGAATGGCCTATGCATCAATTGCTGGCTTACCTGCTGTGTATGGTTTATACGCTTCTATAGTTCCTTTGTTAATTTACGCCATATTTGGTACTTCACGGCAATTAGCGGTAGGTCCTGTTGCAATGGTTTCGCTTTTAACGGCAACCGCATTAGGCTCAATAGCAGGTTTATCAATTTCAGAATATATTAATTATGCTTTAATTCTGGCTTTAATTGTAGGTGTACTTCAATTTTTATTGGGATTATTTAGGTTAGGATTTTTAGTGAATTTTTTATCACATCCAGTTATAAGCGGATTTACATCAGCCGCCGCTTTAATTATTGGGTTAAGTCAATTAAAACATCTTTTAGGAATAGATTTACCAAGGAGCCATCATATAAATGAAATATTAATGAGTGCTTTTGATAATATTTCCAATATAAACTGGATAGCATTTTTAATAGGTATACTAGGAATTGGAATTATTATTGGAATTAAAAAATTGGGAAAATCACTTCCTGGACAGTTATTTGCAGTCATTTTTGGTATCGCCGTTGTTTCAATTTTTGGTTTAGATATAGGAGTGAATTCAGTAAAAATTGTAAAAGATATACCAAGCACATTGCCAAGTTTTAGTGTGCCGTCAATTTCAATGGAAACCATACAATTACTATTTCCAATGGGTTTAACAATTGCTTTAGTTAGTTTTATGGAGAGCATTGCGGTTGCCAAAGCAATTCAAACAAAACATAGAAATTATAAAGTAGAACCAAATCAGGAGTTAATAGGTTTAGGACTGGCAAACGTAGTTGGATCATTTTTTCAGTCATATCCTGTTACTGGAGGATTTTCGCGTACAGCAGTTAATGACCAAGCAGGAGCGAAAACCACACTAGCTTCAATAATTAGTGCATTATTAATTATTTTAACACTACTTTTTTTAACGCCGTTATTTTATAATTTGCCAAAAGCCATTTTAGCCTCGGTAATTATGGTTGCTGTTTTTGGACTTATTGATTATAAAGAAGCAATTCACTTATGGAAAAGTGATAAAACCGATTTTATTTTATTACTAGTTACCTTCTTTTCAACACTAATTTTTGGAATAGAAAAAGGAATTGGAATAGGTGTTATTTTATCATTAGTAATGGTTGTTTTTAAAACTACGAAACCTCATGTGGCCGTATTGGTTAAAGTGCCAGGAACTCATTTTTATAGAAATATTGAAAGGTTTAATACCTTAGTTCCAAGCGAGCGAATGCTAATTTTTAGATTTGATGCTCAAATTTATTTTGCGAATACAAATTTCTTTAAAGAAACTTTAGAAGAATTAGTTCTTGCAAAAAAAGATAAGTTAGAAATAATAATTCTTGATGGTGAAAGTATAAATAGTATTGATAGTTCTGGAATTCATATGTTACATGAAGTTATTTCTTTTTATAAAAGTATGAATATAGAAATTGCGTTTACAGGTATAAAAGGACCTGTGCGAGATGCATTGGAGAAAAGTGGAATTATGAAAAAAATTAGCTACGACCAATGTTTTATGAGTATTCAAGAAGCTGTCGATGCTTTTGAAACAAAATCTAAAAATAGTGAAATAGAAGTGAAGCATCACGACTATATTAAGCAAACGAATAAGTAAATTATTTTTTTGCGTTATGTAACCTACATTACAAATAGGTATTATGATTCTTGTAGTTTTGAAATTACAGAAAATGTTTAACAAAATAAAAATCAGATAATTATGAAAGTAGAACAATTATTTACGGGCTGTTTAGCAGAAATGGCATACTACATTCATTCGAATGGAGAAGCTGCGATTATTGATCCTTTAAGAGAGACGGAGCCATATATTGAAATGGCTAAAACTGACGGTGCTAAAATAAAGTATGTATTCTTAACCCACTTTCATGCAGATTTTGTTTCTGGTCAAGTAGATTTAGCAAAGAAAACTGGAGCAACCATTGTTTTTGGACCAAATGCTCAGGCTGAATATGAAATTCATAACGGTAAAGATGGAGAAGATTTCAAAATTGGAGATCTTACTTTAAGATTGTTACATACACCAGGACATACGATGGAATCTTCGTCTTATTTGTTAATAGATGAAAAAGGAAATACCCCTTATGTGTTTACTGGAGATTGCTTATTTATAGGCGATGTTGGTCGTCCTGATTTAGCTGTAAAATCTGATTTAACACAAGCCGATTTAGCAGGTCATTTGTTCGATTCTCTTCGTAATAAAATTATGACGTTGCCAGATGATATTATTGTATATCCAAATCACGGAGCAGGTTCAGCTTGTGGAAAAAATATGAGTTCAGAAACTTTTGACACTTTAGGAAATCAAAAGAAAACAAATTATGCTTTAAGAGCTGATATGACCAAAGAAGAGTTTATCGATGAGGTTACAACAGGTTTAAAACCACCACCACAATACTTTGGTAATAACGTACGAATGAATAAAGGTATTAATACAAGTATTGATGAAATTTTGCACAAAGGTACTACACCAATTGATGCAGAAACATTTCATGAAATGAGTTTGATGAATGATGTGTTGGTTCTTGATACACGTACAAAAGAACAATATGCTGAAAGTGGAACTATTCCAGGAGCTTGGTATATTGGTTTAGGAGGAAGTTTTGCGCCTTGGGTTGGAGCATTGATAAAAGATATTAATCAAAAAATTATTTTTATTTGTGAAACTGGAAGAGAGCACGAAGTTGTTACACGTTTATCTCGTGTAGGATATGACAATACTTTAGGTTATTTAAGAGGTGGAATAAGAGCTTGGAAAGCTGCAGGTTTTGAATATGATATGATTGGTTCAATTTCGGCTACCGAATTTACAAATAAGTTAAGAAACAGTAATGATGGTGTGATGTTAGATGTTCGAAAAGAATCGGAATATTTATCGGAACATGTGGTAGATGTTGACAATTTTCCTTTAGATGATATTAACACAAATTTTGCAGAGATTGATGCTAATAAAGAATACTTTTTACACTGTGCTAGTGGATATAGATCGCTAATTGCGGCTTCCATATTTCAGGCAAATGGAGTTAAAAAAGTAACCGATGTTAGAGGCGGTTTTAAAGATATAAAAGATACTGGTGCTAAACTTACCGATTATGTTTGCCCAACAACATTGCTATAAATGTTTTTTTTAAATAGATTAAAAATGAGAGTTATTTTAACTCTCATTTTTTTTGAAATCTAAGTAACTTAGGTTACTACAAGTTTATATTTGTAAATTTACTTTTACAATAACTAAAATTAAATCAAAATGAAAACTATTTTTAAAATTGGACTTGTTATTTTTATATCAGTCCTTCATTTAAATTGCGATACAAAAACATCAAAATCAGATTCACAAGGAGGAGAGGTTACTATTATTTTGCCAGCGGAATTTAAATTAAAATCTGAGAATCAAACAATTGTAGATATAAGAACTCCACAAGAATATAGACAAGGACATATTAAAAATGCAGTAAATATTAATTTATTTGACCGTAATTTTTTAGAAGAAGTGGGTAAGTTAGATAAAACGAAACCCGTTTTTATTTATTGTAGAACAGGAAATAGAACATCTTCGGCGTCAAAAAAAATGGTGAAGTTAGGGTTTCAGCAAGTTTATGATTTAAAAGGTGGGATATCTAATTGGGTAAGATCTAAAAATGAAATTATAAAGTAATAAAATGAAAAATATAGTAATGTTGTTCGTGTTATTTGTAATTGCTTCTTGCAAACAGGAATTATCTACTAAAGAAGCCGAAATTTATTCAATAAAAGGAACAGAAATTGCACAAGCAACTTTTAAAAGTTTAAGTGGTAATTTAATGCAACAAATGAAAGAAGGAGGGCCAGTTCAGGCGGTACCTTTTTGCAATTTAAATGCTGTTAAAATTACCGATGAATTATCGAAACAATACGATGTTGAAATTAGAAGAACCTCAAACAAATTAAGAAGTTGTGATAACGAACCAACTGATAGGGAATTGGATATATTGTTAGATTATGAAGCTTTAATTTCAAATAATGAAAAAATAGAACCAATTGTTGAAATAGATGAAACAGGAAAGAAACATTTTTATGCACCAATAAAAATGCAGGCTAATTGTTTGGTATGCCACGGAAAATTAAATGAAACAATGACAGTTAAAACCGATTCAATTATAAAATCATTATACCAATTTGATGTTGCTACTGGTTATAAAGAAGGAGATTTAAGAGGGGTTTGGAGTATTACATTTAATAAATAATATATTATGGCAAAAGTTGTTGTTTTAGGAGCTGGAATTTCAGGACATACAGCAGTTTCTTATTTAAGTAAATATTTAAAAAAAGATCACGAGATTGTGATGGTTTCACCCAATAGTAATTTTCAATGGGTGCCATCTAATATTTGGGTTGGTGTTGGTTTAATGACACCAGATCAAGTAAAATTTAAGTTAACACCTGTTTATAAAAAAATGGGAGTTCATTACAAACAGGCTTTAGCTGTTGCCATACATCCAGAAGGAGATTTAGAAAATGAAAAGGGTTTTGTTAATATTAAATATGTTTCTGAAGACCGTAAAGATGTTGAAGAAAAAGTTACTTATGATTATTTAATAAATGCAACAGGGCCAAAATTAAACTTTGAAGCCACCGAAGGTTTAGGCCCTAAAAAGTTTACACAATCGGTTTGTACTTATGATCACGCAGCACACGCTTGGAGCAATTTGCAAGAAGCGTTTCAAAAGATGGAAAATGGTGAAAGACAAACTTTTTTAGTAGGGACAGGGCATCCAATGGCAACTTGTCAAGGAGCAGCTTTTGAGTACATATTAAATATTGCTTTTGAAATTAATAAACGAAAACTAAATCATTTAGCCGATTTATGGTGGATTACCAATGAGTATGAATTGGGCGATTTTGGTATGGGAGGTGCTTATATAAAACGAAATGGCTACATAACACCAACTAAAATATTTACCGAATCTATTTTAAAAGAGTACGGCATTCGCTGGATAAAACAAGCTGGTGTTTCTAAAGTGGAAAAAGGAGTAACACATTATGAAACTTTAGACGGGGAATTGAATGCCATAAAGTTCGATTTTGCTATGTTAATTCCGGGTTTTGCTGGTGTTGGAATGAAAGCATTTGATAAAAAAGAAAATGATATAAGCTCAAAAGTTTTTGCAGGCAACGGGATGATGAAAGTTGATGCAGATTACAACCCAAAACCATATGAAAATTGGAGTGCAAAAGATTGGCCATTAATTTATCAAAGTACGAGTTATAAAAATGTGTATGCAGCAGGAATTGCATTTGCACCGCCTCATGCTATGTCTAAACCTATGGAAAGCCCAAATGGAACTAAAATTTTTCCAACGCCACCTCGTACGGGTATGCCGTCGGGAGTTATTGGTAAAATTGTAGCTCAAAATATTATTCATCAAATTAAAACTGGAAAAGTAGATCATCCACATGAAGCTTCGATGGCAAAAATGGGAGCAGCTTGTATTGTTTCAGCTGGTTATGGTTTAAGAAAAGGGCAAGCTGCAGTTATGACTGTGAATCCTATAGTTCAAGATTGGGAAAAATATCCTAAATGGGGAAGAAATATTAAAGATACTGTAGGTGTTGTGGGAACCGCAGGGCATTGGATGAAATTATTTATGCACTATATGTTTATTTATAAAGCTAAAGCCAAACCTTTTTGGTGGTTAATTCCTGAATAAAAATTAAAAGTTATGAGTGAAAGTTTAGATAAAAATATTCCATACAGTAATATGTCTTATGGAACCGAGCCAACTAGAATGGTAAAATTTATGAGATCTTGTTTTATAATTCAACTATTTAATTTTTTTAAGTTAAATTTGAAAGTAATGAGAATAGTTGTAAAGGGGCACTCATAAAAACGACTAACAAAGAAAAAATAATGACAACATTAGAAATATTAAATTTGAAATGTGGCGGATGTGCCAATTCAATAAAAAAAGGAATTTTAACAATTAACGGAGTTGATGAGGTTTCAGTTGATTTAGAAACTTCAAAAGTAACTGTTAGTACAGCAGATGAACAAATAGTTTTAAAAGTAAAAGAAAAGCTGTCAAGTATGGGTTATCCTGAAGTTGGAGACGCAAATACGGTATTACACAAAGCTAAATCTTTCGTAAGCTGTGCAACTGGTAGAATGACTTCTGAAGAGTAAAATTACATTCAATATAACAAGTATTGCAACATAGGAGACTAAGAGATTTAGTTACTTATGTTGCTTTTTTTATTATGTATTTAGTTAATTTTATAGCTAAATAATAATTTAAATGGAAGACGCTCTTTTCTATGATAGAATGCAGTTTGCATTTACTATCACGTTTCATTACTTGTTTCCACAATTAACAATGGGATTATCTTTAATAATCGTTTATTTTAAAGGTAAATATTTAAAAAACAAAATCGAAAAATACAATGAAGCTGCAAAATTTTGGATGAAAATATTCGCCATAAATTTTGCTATGGGTGTCGTTACAGGTATTCCTATGGAATTTCAGTTTGGTACAAACTGGGCTAAATTTTCAGAATTAACTGGCGGTATTATAGGTCAAACATTGGCAATGGAAGGCATGTTCTCCTTCTTTTTAGAATCTAGTTTTTTAGGATTGTTTTTATTTGGTGAAAAATTATTAGGTCAGAAACTTCACTTTTTAACTGGATTTTTAGTTTTTCTAGGTTCTTGGGCTAGTGGTTATTTAATCATTGCCACACACTCTTGGATGCAATATCCAGTAGGCTATGAAATTTTAGAAAATGGAAAATTTGTATTGAATAATTTTTCAGCATTGTTTAGTAATCCTTGGTTGTTGCCTTCATATTTGCACAATCAGGCTGCATCATTGGTTACAAGTTCATTTGTAGTAGGAGGTATTGGTGCGTTTTATTTGTTAAGTAAAAAGCATTTAGAATTTGGTAAACTATTTTTAAAAACTGGAGTCGTTTTTGGTTTGATTGCGAGTTTATTAGTTGCATTTCCAACGGGAGATATGACAGCAAAAAATGTAGTAAAATACCAACCAGTTACATTTGCAGCAATGGAAGGTTTGTTCGATACTGAGCAAGGAGCAGAAATTGTGTTAATAGGTCAGCCAAATATTAAAGAAAAAAGACTCGATAATAAAATTGCTGTTCCAAATATATTAAGCTTTTTAACCTATAGTAACTGGAATGCAGAAGTAAAAGGTTTGAATGAGTTTGATGAAAATTTATATCCAACAAATATTCCTGGATTGTATTATTCGTACCATATTATGGTTGGTTTAGGAACTATTTTTATTGGTGTTTTATTAATTGCTATAATTTATTTATACTTCAAAAAACTATACAATGTAAAATGGATTTTATGGGTTATTATGTTTTTAGTTCCGTTTCCATACATTGCAAATATTACTGGCTGGTATACTGCTGAATTAGGTCGCCAGCCTTGGTTAGTCTATAATTTAATGCGAGTTTCAGAAGGTGCCTCTCCAACAGTTTCGGCGGGCAATACTTTATTTACATTACTCGGTTTTATTGGATTGTATTTATTGCTAGGATTATTATTTCTAATTTTAGTTGGAAAAATAATTTACAAAGGACCTCAAACACAAAAAGTATAAAGGATGGAAATTTTTTGGTACATAGTTTTAATGTTTATGTTAGGCGTTTATGTAATACTTGACGGATACGATTTTGGGGTAGGGATTATTCATTTATTTTTCGCTAAAAAGGAAGAAGATAAATCTTCAATTACAAAAAGTATTGGGCCATTTTGGGATGCTAATGAAGTTTGGTTAATTGCTGCTGGTGGGGTTTTGTTTTTTGCGTTTCCAACGCTGTATGCAAGTTCCTTTAGTGGTTTTTATTTGCCATTAATAATGATTTTATGGTTACTCATATTTAGAGCAATTGGACTGGAGTTAAGAGGTCAGGTAAACAATTCTATGTGGCATAAGATTTGGGATAAAGCCTTTGGAATTTCAAGCTTATTACTAGCTTTATTTTTTGGGTTGGCTTTAGGAAATGTTGTTCGAGGAGTTAATTTAGGTGTTGTAGAAAATGGTATTTCAAAATATGAAGCCATTTATTTTTTTGTACCACTGTGGAATTCCGAATTCTCACCATTTTCAGAGCGTTTAGGTATCATTGATTGGTTTACTATTTTAGTAGGTATTGTAGCAGTAGTTGCATTGACTATCCACGGAGCAAACTGGGTTATTTTTAAAACCAACAGTTCAATAAATAATAAATTAAAAGATGTAGTTTTGAAATTAACAATTGTTCTTTGTTTATTGGTTGTTGTTTCTGTAGTGGTTTGGAGTAGTGTAAATAGTAATCCACTTCAAAACTTTATAGATTATCCATTATTACTAATTTTTCCAACAATTGGTTTGTTTGGGTTAATAAACCTATTAAGAATTAAAAAGTTTAAAAAAGATGGTCTTGGTTTTTTAAATTCATCATTATTTTTATTTGGGGCTTTTGCTTCAACGGCTTCTGCTTTATTTCCCGTATTATTACCTTCAACTAATTCTGTTAACCCTTCGTTAACTATTTATAATGCAGCTGCGGATTCTTATGGTTTATCAGTGGGTATTTGGTGGTGGTTAATTGCCATTATATTAGTTGGAATTTACTTAATAATTCAATACAGAATTTTTAAAGGAAAAATGGATCATGTACCTTATGGTCATCATTAATTTTTTTTGTACTTTTAGTTTGAAAGTAGTTTAATTAAAATTTAAAGAATGAATAAAAATATAGGTAGTACAGATAAAATTGTAAGAGTAGTTTTAGGAATTGCAATAAGTTATTTTGCTTATAGCACCACTATTGAAACTCTATGGGTTGAATTACTTTTATATATTATTTCTGCTATTTTATTTTTAACTACGGCATTTAGTATATGTCCGTTATATAATTTATTTAAGACTAATACTTGTGATGTGAAATAAGCTTATTTCTGATAAAAAATGAAAATTATTTAGTGTGACTAAAATCACATTAAATAATTTTTTTTTATATAATTTTCTCAGTTATATACTATATAATAAATAAAACAAAATTGATATGTCTAAACATTTTCAGGTACTTGTAATTGGTGGAGGAACTGCAGGAATAATGGTTTCATCTATGCTTAAAAGAAAAAACTCATCAATTAACATCGGATTAATTGAGCCAGCTGAAACACATTATTATCAACCAGCTTGGACTTTAGTAGGTGCAAATACTTATAATTTTGATAAAACGGCGAGGTCAATGGCTTCTTTAATACCTAAAGGCGTCGATTGGATTAAGGAGTATGCCGATAAATTTGATCCTGAAAATAATAAAGTAATTACCAAAGGTGGAAACGAATTTAATTATGACTTTTTAGTAGTTGTTCCTGGCTTGAAAATAGCCCCAAATTTAGTTGAAGGGCTTCAAGAAGCCATGGATAAAGGAGTTGTTTGTAGCAATTATACCGACCCTAAACATACCTGGAAATTGTTGAAAAATTTTAAAGGGGGAACGGCATTGTTTACACAACCAACAACACCAATTAAATGTGGTGGAGCTCCTCAAAAAATAATGTATTTAGCCGATGAATATTTTACGAAAGCTGGAGTGAGAAATAATACAGATATTGTTTTTGCATTACCAAGTGGTTCTATTTTTGGTGTTAAAATAATTGCAGATACCTTAATGAAGGTAGTGGATAAGAAAGATATTAATGTTCGCTTTTTCCATAAATTAGTGAAAGTAGACGCAGATAAACAGATTGCTTGGTATGAAATAGATAAAGATTTAACTGCTGGGGGTTGTGTAACTATAGCAGATGGTGATGTAGCTTCTTTAGATAGAGAGATTCAGTATAACTATAAAGATGTTAAAGTTACACGAGACGGTGAAAGATATGGTATCCATTTCGATTTTATGCATTTAGCACCGCCACAACAAGCACCAGATTTTATTAGAAATTCGCCTTTAGCTGCTGAAACAGGTTGGGTAAGTGTGGATAGTAAAACGATGCAACACACAAAGTATTCAAACATTTTTAGTTTAGGAGACGTTTCTAATTTGCCAACTTCAAAAACAGGTGCAGCTATTCGAAAACAAGTTCCAGTTGCTGTAGCTAATATTTTAAAAATGATTGAATCGGAACAGCTTTCTTCTAAAGAATATGATGGATATACTTCTTGTCCGTTAGTAACTGGTTATGGTAAAATGGTGTTGGCAGAATTTGATTATGATAAGAACTTTCAGCCTGATCCTAAACTGAAACAATTTCCTATGATGGTAAATGATTCTTCGAAAGAACATTGGCGACTATGGATTTTAAAAAAATACTTATTGCCTTATTTATATTGGAATAAAATGATGAAAGGTATCGAAGTTTAATTTCTTAAAATAAAATAACCTGAACATTGTATGTTCAGGTTTTCTCATCTTCATAGCAATTTATTTTAAAATTTTAATGTTACACCAACTAAAAAGTTTCTAGTCGCTTGTGGATAATATCCAGCGCCATCAACAGTTGTTGTCACTCCTGCTTGTGACCAAGTATCATCATAGGTGTAATAGTAACCGTTAGAAATATATTCAGTATCGAAAATATTATTTATTAAAGCACTAAAAGTAATTGATTCAAATATTTTCTTTGTTTTAATTACATACGTTGCATTTAAATCATTGACAAAGTAGCTCTCAAGAATATCATTTGAAGATACGTTACTTCCTAAGTTTCCCATAAATTGCTCTCCAACAAATTTTGATAACAGAGAAATTTGAAAGTTGTCATTAGGCATATAAACTAAAGCGTTACTTGCAATAAATTCAGGAGAAAACGATAAATTTGTTTTGCCTAAATTCGTAACATTTCCATTTATAGGTGCTCTAAAGTCAACATTTTTATTGCTACTAATTGCAATGTTTGGTTGAATTATAAAGCTATCAGTAATTGGAATAAAAGCATCTACTTCTAAGCCTAATCGATAACTTTCTCCACTAGTTGCCCTAATTGGCGACCCAACATCATCTAAAGCTCCAGTTAATACTAATTGATCTTTGTAAAGCATATAATAAACATTTGTGCTTATTTTGGTATTGCCATTTTTATACCTCCAACCTAACTCAAAATCATTTAATTTTTCGGCATCACTTACACCATTTTCAAAGTCATTTCTATTTGGTTCTCGGGTTGCTCTTGCATACGATAAGTAAAAGTTGTTTAAGTCATTCGCTTTATAGGTAATACCAGCTTTAGGGTTGAAAAAATTGAATTTTTCATTTACATCAATAGCCAATCTATCTGAAGTTATTCCTCCAGTTTCGTATTTCACAAATCTGCCTTGTAAATCGGTAAATAAAGTCCAGCTATCATTTAGTTTGTGTGTTATTTTAGCAAATAAATTTGTTTCGTTCTTATTAGCATCACTAAAATAATAACGATCTCTAATTTGAGAATTACTTGCAAATTCTGCCCAAATAATTTCACCATAGTGATTACCAGCATATTTGCTAAACGAACTTCCAAAAATTATTTCGGTAGTTTCATTTTTATAGGTCGCATTTAAATTCGCAACATAAAATTCATTATCTAACCAACGTCTTCTAATTAAATCGGTTTCTTCAATGGTTTCACCGCCTATATTAATAGGTGTTAAATCATAATCAGCAAAATCTTCATCTTCCTTGTACTGCTCAAAATAACCTTGTCCTTTTGTATAGTTTAAGCCAATATTAGTAGACCAGTTATCATTTAATTTCTCATTCCAATGTAACTGATAATGATCTTGTTTATAATTGTCAATTTCATTATCATATGTATATGGATTGTGGGTTCTACCGAGTGTTTCTATTTCTTCCTTAGTAACACCATACCAAGCTTGATATGTTTTTTCATGACCACCAAATGTTAATGCTTTAATTAAGGTGTTCTCATCCACATATGCAGCTTGCAAGAAGTATGATTTTAAATCGCTCCAAGCGCTATCTATATATCCGTCAGAATCAATTTTAGACAATCTACCTGAAATTTCTA
>Ga0209121_10002535_pt1 | contig 18455 bp, 16 predicted proteins | sample Cruoilmetagenom3_FD_187292 | JGI IMG/M metagenome (GOLD analysis project Ga0209121, IMG submission 187292) | Oil polluted marine microbial communities from Coal Oil Point, Santa Barbara, California, USA - Sample 3 (SPAdes) (version 2) | ecosystem: Environmental > Aquatic > Marine > Oil seeps ... | reverse complement strand
AGAGCAAAACCGACCCGCAAACATAGCCGGGCCATTAGTATTTAAAAGTTAAAACACAATTTTATCAAAAGTCAAGCTAAAAAGGCCGTCAACTTTAGCTAAGCTACAATTTTCTTTTCACAGACATAATCTTGCTCTCGATGCGTCCGGAAGTGCCTCTCCTGTAGTCGGCCTTAATGGTCATATATATCCGGTCGCAGTCTTTCTCAAGTTCCTTGAAGCAGTGGCTTACCACGGCCATAACCTCGTCCCACTCTCCCTCGATGCTTGTGCTCATGGGGCCGAGTTTATACGGCAGTCCACTGTCCCTGATAATTCTCACCACTCTCGATACGTATGGACTCACGCTTCCGCCCTTGTCAAGGGGAAAGATAGATATATCGATAAGCACGCTCATAAAATCCTCCTGTTTTTCAGGGTATAATAAAAGTTTCCTTTTTCTTGTTAGTTTAGTCCCATACCAACAACAAGACCTACGGCAATACCTAACCCAACAAATATAGACCCCACCACAATTCCAACTGCTACGTTCTTCTCGGCTAACTCACTGGAAGTATTAAATGGGGTTATCCTATCAAAGATTTTATAACCTATCATCATAAATGCCATGGTCAATATTGCTCCAAATATAGCGTAAATAAAATTCAATAATGTGATGGAAAGTTCCATTATCTCAACACCCCCTTAATCTTATCGATTTTCTTGACATAATCAATGGTTTCTTTGCTCCGTCTACCTGTAACTCTTGGCAAAGTGGGTTCTATAGATTTCCACAAGTTAGGATTCAGTCCTTTCATTTCCGCTATCTTCTGTGCTTTAAGAATATTTCCCTTACCGGCATTATAAGACCCAAACATGAAATTGATCCGATCCTTAAATGGGCGTTCAGCTTTCCATGCTTTCCATATCACCCTGTCATAATAAATACCTGCGGCTATGTTCCAGCGTGGCTGTAATCTATTGCCCTTAATACCTGGATTTTTTCTGGTGATTTCCTTAAAAGTTCTGGGCATAATCTGCATAAGACCTGCTGCGCCTACTCTCGATTTAGCCCTTGCTTTCAATCTCGATTCAGCCACAGCTTGAGACTTAAAGTAACGCCAGTCAAAATTCGGACCAAAATATCTCTTTGAATACTTTGAAAAGTAGTTATCATATTTTTCTACCCTGTTATAACGTTCAAAGGCCTGAGCCTGGCAAGGCATTAGAAACAGTACAATTATTAGAACTTTTATTAGAGCTTTTTTCATTATCCTCATTACTGTGTGCAAGTATAGCAAGTACGGGGTAAGACCCTGAATTCTAAGTAGATTTCACGATCAACGTAGAAATTAGGGCTTGACCCCTGTTTTCGAGGAGGTAGCAAAATCATTAGATACAACCTGATAAAGCTCCTTTGCACGATAAGAACTTCGCACAAAAGGCCCACCGGCAACTGCCGAAAAGCCCATCTCAAGAGCAGTTTTACGCCAGTCATCAAATTCATCAGGATGAATAAAACGTTCTACCAGCAGGTGTTCCTTTGTTGGTTGAAGATATTGACCCAGCGTTAGTATGTTACAGCCCACATCGAGAAGATCACACAGAGTTTCGTGGATTTCTTCGGAAGATTCTCCAAGACCGAGCATAAGACCTGACTTGGTGGGAACAGTGGAATCATACTTTCGGACCCGTTTCAAAAGTTCAAGTGAGCGGTGATATATGGCTCCTGGCCGGACAGAAGGATAGAGACGTGAGACAGTCTCAAGGTTATGGTTAAGAACGTCTGGACGAGCCGCTACAACCGTCTGAAGTGCATCCTCACTCCCCTGAAAATCAGGTATTAAAACTTCCACAAGCACATCAGGCACTCTTTTACGAATCTCTTTAATTGTATCCGTAAAAAAAGAGGCTCCGCCATCCGGGAGATCGTCTCGTGTGACAGAAGTAATAACCACATATTGCAATTCCATATTCTCCGCGGCCTCTGCCACCCTTGCCGACTCCCCTGGATCTGGTGGATCCAACTGTCCATGAGCAACAGCACAAAAACGGCAGTTTCGCGAACAATTGGGGCCCATAATCAGGAAGGTTGCAGTCTGCTGTGAAAAACACTCCCAGAGATTGGGGCATTTGGCTTCCTGGCAGACTGTGTGAAGCCTGCTTTTTCTGAGCAGGGTCCTGACCTTCTCATATGTAGGTCCTTTTGGAAGGCTTCGCTTGAGCCAGTGGGGTTTGGGAACTCGCTTTTTCGGTTTTTGATGCTGATTCATCACGGCCTCCTAAGCAGGACTTTTTAAAAGATTCTGCAACTCCGACAGGCTTGCATTTACAAGCTCAACCTCGAAAACCGCTTCGATATGACACTTTACGGCTTCGCGCATATGATTCATGGACACTTTACGTGAAAGTTCCCGCTCCATGGATGTCATTCCGATACCCTGCAGGCCGCAGGGATTTATCCAGTCAAAAGGCTTCAGCGAAAGATTGACGTTAAACGCAAAACCGTGGAAGGAAACTCCCCGGCGAATAGCTATCCCAACGCTCCCCAGTTTATTATTGCCGATCCAGATCCCCCTGTTCATGGAATTACGCTCAGCCATAATTCCCCAATCCCCGGCCGTCCGGATCATGATTTCTTCGAGAGCGGTAACATAATCAATCACACTCAGCCTGGCTTCTTTTAGGTCAACGATGGGATAAACGACGAGCTGCCCGGGACCATGAAAAGTTATGTCCCCTCCCCGCTCCACATGAACCACCGGAATTCCCGATTTTTCCAGAAATGCCCCGGATACCGTCAGATTTTCCTCCACTCCCCTGCGGCCAAGGGTAAAAACAGGGAGATGTTCCAATAACAGGACAATATCGGTATCAATGATTCCGTCTTTCCTGGCAGACACTATACTGCTCTGCAGATCCCACGCCTCACTGTACTCAATGGTAGGCAGTTCCACGCAGAGGCACGTCCTGGCTTGCGGATTTTGAGTTTCGGGTTTCGGAACCTCGATTGCTTTTTCAACAGGAACGCCCACAGGGAATTTAGTCATTACATTGCTACCCTTGCTTCGGCAATATCAGCACGTAACTTTTGACAAGACAGTCTTTCAGTATTTTATTGGCCCAGATACGGAATTGAGTGCCGCGTAATGAATTGATACGATAACCAACACAAATAAGGGGAACGTTCATGCTGAACGTGCATTACCAATGCAATTTCTGCACGAACGTCCCCTATTTCTCTATTCCTATTCACCCGTTCCCTGTTTTCCTATTTTCCCGATCGGGGACCCGACCCTACAAAAACCAAGTTCGTGGGTGGAATCAGTTTCAATCTGACCCCTTAATGACTTCACCCCGCAAGGCACGGTTTCCGTGCCGCGGCTGTTTCATCCAGTCTCCTTACCCTGGAGAGCCCCGGAGCCTCATGTAATAGCTCAGGGTTATTCTTCGCCTCATCTGCTATGGTTTTTAGTGCTTCGATGAAGAGATCAATATCCTCTTTTGATTCTGTCTCGGTAGGTTCGATCATAATCGCACCATGCACTACCAGTGGAAAATAGATGGTAGGTGGATGAAACCCGTAATCCATAAGGCGCTTGACCATGTCCAGGGTTGTAACCTTGTGAGCCAGTTGAAATTTATCGGAAAAAACGCATTCGTGCATGCATGGTCTGTCATAGGGTAAATGAAATACCTCTTTTAACATCTCCTTGATATAGTTGGCGTTCAGGACAGCAAGCTGGCTGGCTTTTTTCAGATTTTCTCCCATACTCAGGATATAACTGTAAGCCTTTATCATAACACCGAAATTCCCATAAAAGGCTTGCATCTTGCCGATAGATTCCGGAAGGTTTTCAGAAAAGAAATATCTACCGCTTTTCTCGACTACGCGGGGGACAGGTAAAAATGGTTCGAGATGTTTTCTGACACAGACCGGGCCGGAACCGGGACCTCCTCCTCCGTGGGGAGTCGAAAAGGTCTTATGGAGATTCAGATGCAACACGTCAATCCCGATTTCGCCCATGTGTACAATGCCCATAATGGCGTTCATGTTTGCACCGTCACAATAGACCAGCCCACCTTTTGAGTGGACGATTTCGGCTATTTTTTTGATGTTTTCCTCAAAAAGGCCGAGCGTGTTGGGATTGGTTACCATGATTCCGGCTGTGTCATCATCCATGACCTCAGCGACGGCCTCAGGAGAAAGAACTCCTTGTTCATTAGATTTTACAGGTACGGGTTGGTAACCGCAAAGCGTTGCACTGGCAGGATTTGTACCATGCGCGGTATCCGGGACAATGATCTTTGAACGGCGTGAGCCTTTGCTTTTGTGGTAAGCATAAATAAGGAGCATTCCGGTAAATTCCCCATGAGCTCCGGCAGCAGGCTGGAGGGTGACAGCGTCCATACCGGTTATTTCCGCAAGAAAACGCTCGAGTTCGAACATAAGCTTGAGCGCCCCTTGCGACAGACTGGCCGGAAGCAGGGGATGGGCCCCGGCAAGACCGGGAAGGCTTGCCTGTCTTTCATTGGTCTTCGGGTTGTACTTCATAGTGCATGAACCAAGCGGGTACATGCCGGTGTCCACACCGAAATTCCACTGCGAGAGTCTGGTGTAATGGCGTACCACATCCACTTCGCTCAGATCGGGGAAATCCGGGCATCCACCCGCAAGATCTTCACTTAAATAACAGGTCTCAACGTCACGCCGGGGGAGAGAAAAACCTCTTCTTCCCTTCTTCCCTTTTTCCCACAGCAGGGGCTCATTAAGTATAAGGCCCGTAGTACCCAGAGATTCTTTCATGGTTTCACCTCCCTGATCAAAACATCCATATCTTCCCTGTCCATAGTCTCCGTTACACACAAAAGGTAGTGGTTGGAAAACTCTGGATAGTAAGGGGCGAGTGGTAGACCAGCCACTATCTTTTTCTCAAGCAGGCGTTCATAGGTAGTCTCAAAGCCTGCCGGGAATTCCACTACGAATTCGTTGAAGGTAGGACTTTCAAAGCTTATTCTGAATCCTGCCTTTTCCAGTTCCTTTTTAAGATACTCGGACTTGTCAAAGTTGAGCTGTGACAGCTCCAGCATACCGGTGCCGCCGACAGAGGCCATGTACATCGCAGCCGCCAGGGCACAAAGGCTGTTGTTGGTGCAGATGTTGGAAGTCGCTTTTTCCCTGCGGATGTGCTGCTCCCTGGTAGCAAGTGTCAGAACAAATCCTCTTTTTCCGTCCATGTCCACAGTTTTACCTACCAGACGACCGGGCATACTGCGTACATATTTCATTTTGCCGGCAAACATCCCGAGAACCGGTCCTCCAAACGACCGTGGGATACCAAGGCTTTGACCTTCTCCACATGCAATGTCGGCTCCCTGGCTCCCGGGATTTTTTAAGAACCCGTAAGCAAGGGGTTCAGTAAAGGAAGTAACAAAAAGGGCATTTCTCCCATGAGTCACCTCACCTATTTCCTTCAAATTCTCAATACAGCCAAAAAAATTGGGCGATTGAACCGCAACCGCTGCAAGCTCATCCACCTCTTCCAGCTTTGAAATATTGGTTCTTCCGTTATCAAAATATGGAAGTTCCATAATTTCATAACTGGCCGGCTCAAAATAGGTTTGGACAACACGCCGATAGAAGGGATGAATAAGACTTGAAATGGCAACTTTTTTTCTCCCGGTTATCCGAATGGCCATCAGCAATGCCTCGGCCAGCGCCGTGGCGCCGTCGTAAATCGATGCGTTCGCCACCTCCATGCCAAGAAGACGGGAGGTAAGTGTCTGATACTCGTAAATCGCCTGGAGTGTTCCCTGGCTTATTTCAGGCTGGTAGGGGGTATAAGAGGTTACAAACTCGGAGCGCCCAAGCAGGTAAGATACGGATGCCGGAATGTAATGTTCATAACTGCCCGCACCCATGAACACTTTGTATTCCGGAGAAACAGCCATGTTGTCGGAAAGAGCACCCATAAAGCCGTTCAATTCCCATTCGGAAAGCAGCTCCGGCAGATTGAGTCTACCCGTACGGCGACAATCCTCGGGGATTGTTGAGAAAAGGTCGTCAAGGTTGTCCGCCCCCACAATCTCCAGCATTGAAGCAATATCATCCTTTGTATGAGGTAAGTAGCGCATTTATTCCACCCCTTTCAGCATTTCAAGGTAAATCTCCCTTGTCATGAGAGCATCCCAATCATCCGGATTGTTTGGTTTGACTTCGAGCATCCATCCATCCTTATATGGACTTTCATTTACCAGTTCGGGGGATTCTTCAAGTACCGTGTTTACAGCAAGGATCTCCCCGCCAACAGGCATGTACAATTCGGAAACGGCCTTGACCGATTCCACTGTTCCAAACTCTTCGTCCTTTTTAAAGGTATCGCCTACCTGGGGCAACTCAACGAATACGATGTCTCCGAGCTGATCCTGGGCATAGTCGTTGATTCCAACCTTTACCTTATCGCCCTCAGGTCTTGCCCACTCATGATCTTCTGCATAGCGAACGTCATCCGGTAGATTTAACTCACTGATCTCTTTCAATGGCTTTTCCTCCTCTTGGTTAAGTTTCGAGTTTCGAGTTTCGAGTCAAAAGTACTATGCCGCAAGGGAGTATACTTTAAACTTTAAAACTGAAACGTCAAACTTTTAACATCTCTTTTATTGGCCGGCGTGCGGTACGATTTGGACGAATGTCATCCACGATCATGACCTTAATCTTCCGCCTGTTATCTTTAAGTTCAACGATTTGACAGGGAGTGAGTTTTGATTTTACTTTGACAAAACCGCAGCAGAGCCCGCGCGGATTGAAATTTGCCGGTTTGTCAGGACTGGAAATACTGTAAATCCGGTCATCGTGGCGTCCGATTGCCATATCACTTACACAGGTGAGAACAACACCGATTTCATTGCCATCAGAATCCAGCACATAAGCTGCGGGATCGTGTGCGGAAACCTTACGGAGGTCATAGCCTGCGAAGGCATGGGTATACTCGTCTTTATCCATATTCTTAAGCGCCTCGTCACCTATAAATTTTTTGGTAAAACCTGTCCCGTCGGCGCTAAAAGAGAGGGCGAAAAAAAGCCAGGGATTATTGATAAATGGCCAGGGACCGATATCCTGGTGGGAAAGGGGAAGCACCGCTCCAGCTCTTAGCGAGTCCCGGGCAGCGAGTCCGCATGATATAAGATCAAAATCTTCACCTGCAGTTAGGATCATTTCCCAGGTTTCAATGAGATAATCAGGCTCTACAAAGATTTCAAAGCCGAACTCCCCGGTATAGCCGGTGCGGGAAAGCAGAACAGGAATGCCGTTAACAAAGCGCACCGTGTCAGCAAGTGGAAATGCTTTATCAAAATAACCCTTGAAGGTGAAGTATGGCATGTTATCAAAAACTTTTTCCGGATCTGTCAGTACCTTCATGAGAATCCTGGCAGCCATAGGGCCCTGGACATCTATTTTGCCCATTTTATCCGTAAGATCGTTTATCTTAACATTTTTACCGTTTACGTGGGCCGCCATATGCTGTGCAACTTCAGCGCCCATGCCGGCGTTTACAACGATCATGTAGAGGTTACGCTCTATCTGGCACACAATAGCATCATCAATAACTTTGCCATGCTCGTTCAGGTATACACCATAGACACATTTACCGGGTTCGAGAGGCATTCTTTTTTTACCCACGCAGGCATTCAGGTCCCTGGTAAAGCATAACTGGAGCAATTCAAAAGCCTCCGTGCCGGAAACCACAATTACGGCCATATGGCTTGTATCGAAAATGCCGGCGTTCGTGAGAACCGTCAGATGTTCCTGTTTTGCGCCCGAGGGATACCAGAGCGGCATATCATAGCCACCGAAAACGGCCATATTGGCGCTATGAGACACATGCCAATCATGCAAAGGAGTCTTCTTTGTTTCTTTTTGCATTGTTTTTTCCTTTCACTATGCTATGGGGATAAATTTGAAATCTGCCACACACACATTGATTGACTAAATTAGATTGATGATTCTGTCAATAACTTTTTAATCTTTCAACATAGCCTTCCAGGTTATCTGGGCAATATCCAACACATTAAACTGTGCTTTTTCCCCCACTTTAGCCATATTTATAGCCCTTTCACAGGAAGGACATGCCGTTACCAGGGTTTGAGCGCCCATGTCAAGGATTTCGCTAACCTTGCGTCTGGCAATATCAAGAGAAAGGTCCTGATTTGATACCAGAAGGTCTCCTCCTGATCCACAGCAGTTACAATACTCCCGGTTATCTTTAAATTCCACAAAATCAAGACCGGGGATTTTATTTAGTATGTAACGAGGTTCATCAAATATTCCACTGTTCCTGCCAAGATCACAGGGATCGTGGTAGGTAATATTGTCGCTCAGTTCTCCAAATTTTATCCTGCCCTCTTCAATGAGTTTTACTATGAACTCTGTTGAGTGAAAAATATCAATCGGCGCCCTTTTACCTGTAATATTATAATACTCGTCAGTCCACATCCTGTAGCACCCGGGGCAGGTCATCACTATACTTTCCGCCCCCATTTCCTTTATCCTGTCTATATTATGCTCCATAGACTTCGCTGCATCTTCTTTGTGGCCGGCTACCAGTAATGGGTAACCGCAACACCACTCCTCATCACCCAGAATGGCAAAGTCCATACCTGCCGAATCCAATATCCGGGCAAAGGATCGAGCTACGTCTTGAACCGCCGGGTAAAAAGACGTTATACACCCAACATAATAGATAACTTTTGCCGCCCTCTTTTTCCCAGGTTCGTACGGAAGTTTCAACCTCCTGGTCCAATTCGCTCTCTGGTCATTAGATTTCGAAGCAATGTTTCGCGTTTCGGCAATATTCTTTGTTAAATTTTTCAAACATTCGAGCTCGAAGCCATTCTGCACAAGTGTGCTCCTCAAGTCTCTCCACAGCTCTTGTGGTTTGATGTCAACACTACAGTCAATCCCACACCTGCCACACAAGGTGCATTGAAAGACCGATTTTACATACTCGGGAATTATTTTCTGGCGATTCAAGAAGCGTTTTCCAAGCAGGTCTTTCGCCATAAGAATCCTACCACGGGGAGTGGAAGAAATCCATTCCTGCCTGGTCGGACAGTAATTCATGCAGTAACCACATTGATTGCAGGCTATAATTTCTCCCAGGAAACCCTCTATTTCACGCTTTTCCACTCTGCCGGGGATTATTCTATCGGCTGTAGAGGCAATCGTCATGGCAATTTGATAGATATCCGGGTTAAAAAGCAATGGTGGATCAAGCCACATTCCAGGATTCAGGATGCCTTCGGGATCAAACTCCTTTTTCTTTTTCTTAATCTCTTCAATTTTTTGTCTGGATAATATTTGCTTCTTATATGGAGCATTCCACACTCCCACCCCCCCTCCCGGTTTACCGCCAAGAGATATAGCCAGGTTGGAAAACTCCCGTGGAGTATGCAGGGCAAGGGTATACTCCACTATTTTCATTTCATTGCTAACCACCATTGGCATCATCATGCATTCACTATTGGAAATAACATGTCCTAAAAGACCAACAGGTCTCTTGTCTAATTTTTCAAGACTTGAATAAAATTGCTTCAGGTTACTTAAAGGAACATGGAGGCTGCTGGGAATTATAGTTGGGGCATTCCTCCTGACTCTGAGCATATTAAACCTCTGCTGCCATTCGTCCTCTGCACCATCTCTTTCCTCGCCGGAGTAACGGTGGATCAATTTGTTTACGGCATTTTTACCTTCTTCAACTTCTTTTTTTTCACCATCATAGGTAACCAGTAATGTTCCGCCCCCGGGACCGAAGTTCGTCACCTGATAGCCGGACGTCTCAAGAAGTGCAAGGTATTTGTGGTCAGAAATCTCTATGGCGTATGGACAGGGTGCTGTGTTGACTAACGGATTGAGGGAGTTAAAGAGGTTCTCCATATCATCAAAATAGATTAATTGATGTGAGATAAGGTCCGGGAGCCTTCGAACTTTAAGAGAAACCCTGGTCAGTATACCAAGCATCCCTTCGGACTCAAAAAACCATTCCAACCCATGCCCTCTGGTACATTCTTTAACTGTGCCATCAGAAAGGACTATCCGGGCAGACAGAAGCTGATCAAAGACAGACCCATACTTTAAGCTACCTATTCCAAGACCATTGCCCATTATCCACCCACCAATAGTTGCCGATCTGGCGCTGGACGGGTAACTTCTGACCGCCAAACCCTCTCTTTTCAGCCTTCTATCCAATTCCCACCATGTGATACCTGCCTCTGTGGTTACCAATTTGTTATCTTCATCAACTTCAATAACTTCTGATAAATCCGTCAAATCCAATACGATGCCACCTTTCTTGGGCACCGCGCCAAACAGGCCGGAGGACCCTCCACCCCGCGCCACAACAGCTATCTGATTACAGGAGCAATAACTCAAAACAGCGCTAATCTCTTGCACAGTCCCTGGCTTGACCACGGCCTCAGGCATTGTCTTAAATAAAGCCTTAATCGTTTTGGGAATAGGCATAAGGTCGTTTGTGTAGAACCATCGCTCAAAGTGGCTGGTGGTTACCCGTTCTCCCACTATCTCTCTTAGAGCTTTTTCTAAATCATTTTTCCCCATGTATCTCCCCTCCAATTGTAGAAAACTTCAATCAGGGCAGGTTTTCTTTTTAGCATAAAGTTCAACAGCGTTAAAGGAACTTCTCACCAAAAGAGCAGGGGCAACACTGATAAGGTTCATAAGTTCTTGACTCTTCTCCCTTTTATGGAAAGCATTGACAAAAGAAGTGAGTTGCTATATAAATGTTTTTTTAAATCTACTTAGGAATAGGGCTCTTGGATTCAATCAAGATTTTTCCAGTACCAATTCTTGTCGTACCTGCCTGCTCCACCCAATGTCTGTCTGGGTGTGGACACAGACAAACAGGCGGAGTAGGTACGATGAAATACTCGCAAGCTTACTCTTGTAACTCGAAAAGTGAGTTATAATTATAAGTTTCGCGAGATTTAGAATTGCGGGAAAAATCCAAGTATCTAAGGGCTTTTTTAGTGCCCAGGAGAAGAGCAACATCAGCAGAACTAATACAAAAGAATAAAATGGATAATATGCATATCGCAAAAATTAATCCAGATTTTAATAGACACGAGTTAATCCGGCTTCTGGGCGGCGGAAAATCTCATAGACCATCTCATTCTGTCCAAATAAAAATAGAAAAGCTGGAGGTTAAGTTAAAAGAATTCATAAACCCGCTCTTCTCCTATCGAACCGGAAAAATCGAATCAATTAATAATGGATCTGTTCACATCCAGGAAGGACCATCGTTTAAAAGCCCAAAACTCTCAAAAACTCTAAATAATTGCGGTAAAATCATTTGTTTTATAGCTACTATCGGCGATAGTATTGAAAAGGAAATTGTCAGGCTTACGAACGAAAACCGGCTTTCCGATGCATATATCCTGGATTCCATGGGATCGGTGGCCGTGGAAAATATGGTCGAACAGTTTTATCAAGGCATGAAGGCCCAACATAAAACAGAAGGCAAGGAGATCACATTACGCTTCAGTCCCGGCTATTGTGATTGGCCTGTTGCAGACCAGAAAAAGCTTTTCAGTTTATTCGATTCTGTTCCGACAGGTGTTAAACTAATGGACTCCTGCCTTATGCTGCCCCGCAAGTCGATCTCGGGTATATTTGGGGTTTTACCCTCCAATATGCCTGCCTATAATCCCTGTTCGGAGTGTAATAATATAAATTGTGTTGACAGAAGAGAATAGAGTGTAGATTAGAAAATACTAATATTGCGAATAAGGAGTGAATATGGAGGTACGAAGGGGATTACCAGGGGGGCAATATCGGCCTATTACCGATCAAGATATTGAAAAGATACATGAGACCAGCCTCAGGGTTTTTGCCAAGGTAGGAATACAGGTGAACTGTACTGAGGCGAGGGCGCTCTTTCGTGAGGCCGGCGCAGAAGTGGACGAGGTTAGCCGTGTGGTGAAATTTCCCCAGAACCTTGTGGAGGAGTTGATCAACAAAGCACCTTCTATAATTCTCTTGTGCGGACAGGCAGAAAATGGCGAGCTGGACTGCGAAATCGGCGGGAAGAAGGTATATCTGGGCACGGGAGGCACCGCCTTAAATGTACAGGATCCGGGCAGTCAGAATTCGAGAAGAGCTAAACTCAAAGACGTTATAAACATGGCACGCCTTGTAGATGCGCTGGATAATATCCATTTTTACATGCTCAACGTGTATCCCAGTGATCTCACTGTGGAAAATGTGGATGTAAATCGCTTCGGGGCAGCGCTAAACCACACCCGAAAACACGTTATGGGTGGTGTATACACAATAGAAGGAGTTAAAAACGTTATCAAAATGGCTCAAAACATTGCGGGTTCTCCCCAAAGGCTGAGGGAACGACCCTTTATCTCCATGGTAACCTGTCCCATCAGTCCCTTAAAACAGGATGATGGCTATACCCAGCTCACTATGGAGGCAGCTCGTAACTACATCCCTGTGGTGGTACCCGCAGAACCGCTTTGTGGCGCTACGGCCCCCATAACACTTGCAGGAAACCTCGTGGTGCAAAATGTGGACACCTTAGCTGGTGTTATGCTCACGCAACTCACAAACCCCGGCTCTCCTGTAATTTATGGGTGCATATCCTCCATTACAGATCTGAGAGACATGAAGTACCTTTCAGGGGCTGTTGAGATGGGGCTTATGAACGCAGCAGCGGCTCAGATGGCCCAGTTCTATCATCTTCCATATTATGCGACAGCAGGTATGTCCGATTCCAAGGTGAACGATGCCCAGGCAGGATACGAATCAGCCATAACCAATCTGATGGTCGCCCTGGCGGGAGGAAACTTTATCCATGACGCCGCCGGATTTTTAGAGTTCTGCATGACAGCATCCTATGACAAGCTGGTTATAGACAATGAGATTATCGGTATGGTCATGCGGGCCGTGGAAGGCATCGAGGTAAATGATGAAACCCTGGCCTTTGATTTGCTCAAGAAGACGGGGCCGGGAGGACACTTTGTCTCCGCGCGGCACACACGACGTTACATGCGTTCCGAACAATACATCCCGCAGTTAAGCGATCGTGAAAATCGGGCTAAATGGCAAGATGCGGGTGCAAAAGATGCCGGAACACGGGCGACTGAAAAGGCAAGAAAGGTTTTAAACAACCACCCACAGTCTGTTCTGACAGAAGAAATAAGAGATCGCATAAAGAGAGAAGTGCCCGGGTTGCACCCTTCAGTTATGGCTTAACACTATAGCGATATTTATGAAAAGCTTTGCACAACCGATCTAAATGTACTGGACTTTAGAAATATGATTCTGAGAAGCGAATCAAGATTTTTTCGGTAACGGTTCAAATCACAGCGGAACGACCGCAAATCCAACAGTTTGATCCGCCGTAGGCAGAGTTTTGGATTTGCAGTGGAGCGAGATTTAGAACTGTCGAAAAAATGTTTTGAGCATCGAAGAATTATATTTCTAAAGTTTTTTATGGAGAAAAAACATGATCATCATCGGAGAAAAGATCAATGCCAGTATACCCAAGAGCAAGGTCATCATTCAGGAACGTGATGAAAAACAGCTCCTGGAACTGGCCAAGAACCAAGCATCTGCAGGAGCCAACTTTATCGACGTAAATGTGGGAACCGGCTTGGGCTCCAGAGAAGATGAGATACTTTCTATGGAATGGGCCGTCGAGACAATTCAGCAGGAGGTGGATACACCGCTTTGCATCGACAGCGCAGACCCGGCAGTCCTGGAGGCGGGCATCAAAGCCCGCAACGGAAGACCGAGCATTATCAATTCGGTCAAAGCCGAGGAGGAAAACCTGGAACAAGTGGTACCTCTGGCAAGGAATCACAACATCCCTATCGTTGCCCTTGCTATGGACGAAAAAGGCATCCCCACGAGTGTGGAGGGCCGAATGCGTGCCTGCGAAAAGATAGCAACAGTCTGTGAAAGATACGGGATATCTCTTGAATCCGTATATTTTGACCCATTAGTTTTACCTGTAAGCACGGATGTCAAACAGGGGGTGGTAACTCTCCATACCATTATTGAGATCAAGAAAAATTTTTCCACAGCCAAAACTATAATAGGTTTATCCAATATATCATATGGCCTGCCTGCACGGGCCAAGCTCAATATAGCCTTTTTACATATGGCCATTTTTGCAGGACTTGATGCAGCGATTATAGATCCATTCAATGAAAATTTGATGGATGCAGTTAAGATTGCCGAGGTACTGGCGGGTAAAGATCGGCATTGTCGACAATATACGCGGGCGTTTCGAAAGAAGAAATAATGTAACGTTTTAGTTGCTTAAAATCCCCCTTTATAAAAGGGGAAAATTAAACGGCTTTCCCCTTTTCTAAAGGGGAGTTAGAGGGGATTTTTATTACGAAATAATTTTTAGGGAAAAACGATGCCTGATAGTTATAGAGAAGGTGTTCTGGTAAAACCGTACGAGCGCTTGAGCCTGGAGCAGGTGAAGTGGCTTGATGAAGCCTCCCTGCACATTTTGGCTGATCCTGGGATCTGGTGCTACAACGAGCGGGCAGCCGGACTCTTCAAGAAACATGGGGCCAAAGTTTCCGAAGAGCGGGAGCGATACTCTATTTGCTGGCGTGTGAGTTTTCCCTCCGGCCTCATCAAAGAAGCGGTGGCCAAGGCTCCTTCCAGCTTTGTCCTGGGGGCAAGGAAACCGGAAAACCGGCTGTTGCTCGATGCGGAAGTTCCCCGTGTGTACTTTGGCTCCGGTTCTGAGGCCAATATCTGGATCGATGTGGAAATGGAGTCATTTGCAAGCATCAATGACCCTGATGTGCAGCTTAAGATACCCAGGTTCCAAGAACGCCGGGGCGATTCCTCTTTGCTCTGCCGCGCTGCCAGGCTCTGCGAACAATTGGAGCACCTGGACTTCTTCATCAGACCTTTGAATATCCAGGACCCTGGAGTGACTTCTAAAAATCACGATGCGAACAAATTCTTCGCAAGTCTGAACAACACAACTAAGCATGTCCAGGCAGGTCTGACAGAAACTGAAAGCCTCAAGGATGTTGTTCGCATGGCAGAGATTATCACCGGCGGTTCAGAAGCGCTGAAAGAAAACCCCATCATCTCGTTTATCACGTGCGTGTTCAAAAGCCCGTTGCAGATGGTGGATGAAACTGCAGAAAAGGTCTTTGCCATTGTGGAGGCTGGCCTTCCTATTGTGATTTCCTCATCACCCCAGGGAGGATCTTCTGCCCCCATTCAGGAGGCAGGTATGGTGGCTCAGATCAACGCAGAGATCCTGGCAGGTATTACACTCACACAACTGATAAAAGAACATTCTCCTGTTCTCTATGGAAGTGTTCCGGTGCGGGCCCGGCTGGATGACCTGCACGACCTGTACGGGTGTCCCGAGTTCAACCAGTATAATATCGACTGCGTACAAATGGCCCGTTTTTACAAAATCCCATGCTATTCCACAGCAGGAGTCGGAGACGCCAAAATACCCGGGATGCAGGCTATCTTCGAAAAACTCTTCACCCATCTCCATATGGCAATGAGTGGTGCTCAGTATATACACTATGCTTTCGGCCTGCTGGATCGTACCAATAGCTTCTGTCCTGTTCAGGCGGTTCTTGACAACGAGCAGATAGGCAAGATAAAACACTGCTTGCGGGGGGCCAGGGTAGAACCTTCAGTGGTGGATGATATGCTCAAGACTGTAAAAAAGGTCATGTCCTCTCCACACCGACTGTATGCACGCCATTCCCGGAAGGCAATGCATACCGGTGAGGTTTCAAGCCCTTACAGGTTCGAGACCAAGGAGTGGGAAGACAAAGTTTTAGAAAATGCCCTTGAATATATGAAGCAACTGGAAATAAAACCTGCGCCGCATCTGGATCAGACCACTGTGGAGCAGATATTCAACGAGATTCCCGGGCTGTTACCCGAACTCAGAACAGATAAAGGAGATTTAGAAAATGGAAAACAATGAACTTCTGAAAAAGATTGCATTCAATGTGATACAGGGCCGTGTTGAGGCTGAAGACGAGGGCTTTGACGAAGGTCTGGATGGTAAGCCAGCGGTTACTGAGCTTGTGGAAAAAGCTATTCAGCAAGGTCTGGACCCAAAGACCATTGTACTTGAGGGTCTTACAGAGGCTATGGAGGTGGTAGGTAAAAAGTTTGAGCAGGAAGAATATCTCATTCCTGATATGCTTGCATCCGCTGAGTGCGTTGGCACCGCTATGGATATCCTGAGCGATCATCTCGTCGGGGCCGGCGTGGAAAGCAAGGGTAAATTTATCATAGCTACTGTTGCCGGAGACCTTCACGACATTGGGAAAAACATCGTTGCCATAATGCTAAAGGGCGCAGGATATAAAGTCATTGACCTGGGTTCGAATGTGCCCACTGAGCAGATTGTGGAGGAGGTAAAAAAACATCAGGCACCTTATTTGGGGCTTTCAGCACTCCTTACTACCACTATGCGTGTGATGGGAGAAGTCGTCGAAAAGCTCAATGAGGAGGGAATTCGCAGTAAGGTAAAGGTACTCATCGGTGGTGCACCTACATCCCGGGAATTCGCTGAACAAATAGGTGCAGATGCTTACTGCAGAGATGCTTTCCAGAGCATTGATGTTTTAAAGTCCATAGCTCTCTGAAAACAGTTCACGGGGTTCAGTTGTAGGAGAACAGAAAGGTCAAGACATGGTTGAAAGAAAAGCATATTCACATGCAGCCGATACAGGAAAATATGACAAGTCCTCAGGCCTTTTGGGTAAATATGACAACGTCAGAATGTTCTGGGAAGAACAGGTTACCGACTTCTTTCTGCGTCCTGCATTGAACGATCTTGTAGAGCGTAAAAGACAACACCTGGAGCGTATTCGTATTCTGGATATTGGGTGTGGAAATGGTGATGGGTATGACCTCCTGATGGACGTCACCACCAAGGATCCAGAGTTATACGAATATATCACCGCTGTCATCACTCCTGATATACTCAAAGAGTACGTGGGATTGGACATCAACGAAGATCTTCTTAAACAGGCAGGGGAATATTATGCCAATGTCCCTAAGGTTAGATTTGTACGCGAAGATATTTCCAACGGTCTACCTGCTTCTATTATAAATGAAGAGCCTTTCGATATATATTTTACCTCTTACGGTACATTATCTCATTTTAACGAACATCAAAGCATAAAACTCCTTGCTGACATCTGCAGGCATGCGCCAAAAAACTCACTTTTTGTAGGAGACTGGCTGGGAAGATACTCTTATGAGTGGCAGGACCTCTGGCATCATTCGTCAGACCAGGAATTCTTTATGGACTATCGCATATCTTATATCTATTCGGAAGATGAGCGGAAAGAGGTTGATGTGCCGGTCTTTCCCCTGAGACTTATGAACAGGGATGAGATAATGCGGATTATAAACCAGGCTGCCAGAGAATCCGGTGCAGAGATCAAACCCCTGGCCTTCTTTGACCGTTCCATTCCCATTGGCAGGCACATGGATACGGGAGACTACAATAAAAACCCTCTCAAGCTCCGAGGGGCAGTAAACTCGCTCTTTGAGGGTTATCAGCGCACTAACCTGAAGGGCCTTCTGGTGGATTACGTTCCCCGGCCGGGTTTTGAACATCTCAATAACTTTTTCGAAGTGTTTTTCATGTCCTGGAACACACTGGTCGAATACACCATGTCGTTGCTCAGCGAGTACGATTCTGAAACTGAAAAATTGCGTGCGGTTCCTGAAGTGCTCCCCTTCTACCCCGATCCCCTCAAGGAGGTCATGCATGCCATGCGTAGAGTGATTGAGGGTGTGGGATGGGCCAAATGGGGGGACGTCCGGGCCAATGTCATCGAACCGCATTTAGGCTATTCGCTTCGCAAGCTGGAAATGGAGCTTCAAACCGGGACGGGTATGGGACATGGGCTGGTAGGAATATTTGAGATTCGAAAATAAAAAAATCTGGGTTCAAGAACAACATTATTACTCAAAGTTAATAAGAGCTTCTTTTTGCAATTTTTGTCATGCTTCAAAGATAGTTGCGAGTCAATATCATAAGGGGGACCTGCTGCTCTGTATTTAAAGCAGCCTCTTACTTTTTAGCCATTCCCTAGCCACTGTATTCACGTCTTTATGTTCCACGTCCACGCTGCTGTTCAGTTGCTGTATTTCTTTTGTCGTAAGTTTATCGGCTATAGGTTTTAGAATAGCGCGGATTTCCGGGTATTTCTTAATTAATTCCGCACGGATGACGGGGGCGGGGTTGTAGATGGGGAAGTACGATTTATCGTCCACAAGGTTGATGAAGCTGAATGCTGCAATCCGGCCGTCGGTCGCAAATCCCATGGAAACATCCACCATTTTATCCTTGAGAGCCTTATAAACCAGACCGGAGTCCATCTTTTTAACCTTGTCATAGGGAATCTGAAAACCGTAGAGTTTC
>Ga0209121_10002534_pt1 | contig 18455 bp, 14 predicted proteins | sample Cruoilmetagenom3_FD_187292 | JGI IMG/M metagenome (GOLD analysis project Ga0209121, IMG submission 187292) | Oil polluted marine microbial communities from Coal Oil Point, Santa Barbara, California, USA - Sample 3 (SPAdes) (version 2) | ecosystem: Environmental > Aquatic > Marine > Oil seeps ... | reverse complement strand
ACCCATCCAGAATCGAATATGTGGAGTGAACATGGAGATGAACAAAAGACATGCGGATGATTTCTGATCCCACTAATATGGATAAAAAGTGCGTCCTAGGGAATTTTTTAGGACGCGTTGTTAATAAGTATTATAGCATGGTCGATTCTTCAAAGCACGATGAATGCCTTAAAAATTTTGAAATTTTAAACTATTCCTTTGTTGAAAGGATTTAAGGTAGAATCCTTTCGTATCCATAGAAGTTTATACGTAAATTTCGATTAGTCTTGTTATGATTATGATACGACCCAGCGGGGCACATCTAGAGGATGGATCAATGAAACCTAAGTTTAAGAAGAATCTATTGTTGATTTTTAGCTCAATTATATTAAGTCTTTCGTTACATATGCACTTTGGACCTCTGGCAGATCAAAGCATAATAACTGCGATCCTGATGGTGATTATTTTTGCGGCTGTTGTTTTCGGGGCAATAAGCCTGTTTGTTGGAACGGAATTATTTAACAAGTTCCTGGCATTGGACAAGAAAATCAAGTTGCGTTGGATGTTGGTCGCTTTGTTGGTCTCAGCCCTTTTCCTGGTGGTTTTTCCTTATCAAAAACCTGCCATCAGGACTCAGCATACATTGAAGGTTGTGAATGTTGCGAACAAGTATGCGCCAGAGGAAAAACCAGCGCTCATCACAGAGATCCGCGAGATGAAATCTGGTGAGGCCATTGCCTTTTCGGATCTTGAACTGGACGGGTGGGAGATCACACCTGAGGGACTTTACAGCGCTTCAACGGGCGATGTGTTCACCTATTCCGCGGAATTTTCAGATGGTTTGATGATCATTCCTGACCCGGGAACCGAGTACGGCAATCTGGAGGTCGCCTGGGACGGGAAGACGGAACGCTATAACCTGTATGCCTTGGATTGGGGCGATCCTTCCTATATTCTGCTCTCGGCAGGCTCCTGGGGAACACCCACCCCGCTTTGGCTGGTGATCGGGATTGTGACGATATTGGGAGATATCACCCTGGTATTTGTTGCATTCCTTTTTACCCTGTTTGGATTGATGACCTTGAAGAAACAAGCCAAGCCCGAGAAAAAGGTCTCTCCCTGGATGATCCTGGCCTATGCAGTGCCGATCATATTGGTCTGGACTCTGGCCCTTCTGGCGTTTTGGCCGGGTTTACTTCCCTATGATTCATTGAATCAACTTTCACAGGCACAAAGCGGCATTATCTTTGATGATCATCCCGCGATCAATTCAATTTACATGCGGATCATGTTGAGCTTTTGGGATAGTCCCGCAAGTCCCATTATTTTCCGTTATGTTATTCTGGCTGCAGTGGCTGGTTGGGCAATCTACTTACTTCGTCGTTATGGCACACCAGCCTGGGCTGGATGGGTACTTAGCGGTGTCTTTGCGATTTCTCCGGTGACCCTGACCACCAGTATCAACTTGTGGAAAGATGTGCCTTATGCGATCATCTTTCTGTTGATGATCGTGTTTATCCTGAGGCTAACCACTACCAGGGGTGCCTGGTTCAAGAAGCCCATTCACTGGATCCTCTTTGGTGTCATTGCCGGATTGATGGCCGCGGTCCGGCACAACGGTATTCTTCCAGTTGCTGCTATTTATTTCCTGGGGCTGATCATCTATCGGAAAGACTGGCTTCGCTGGGTTAGGGCCCTTGCGGTCACCGCAGTTTGTTATTTGCTGATCATTTTCCCGCTGTATTCAGCTTTCAACGTCCAACCCGAATCGGCTAAAATGTCGGCATTTTCTGAGTGGATGGGATATGGACTCGGCGCTTATGTCTATCATGAAGCGGATATGCCTACCGAGGATATGCTCTATCTGGATGATGTGATTTCCGTCACCACCGGTTGGAATTACGACTGCTATTCATTTTCAAAATCATTCGGGACGGGTGATCAGGTCTTTCCTGGCGGCCGGGCTTTTTTGGGCCTGTTCTTTGAGCGATTTATCGATGACCCGACGATCTATATCAATCATTGGACCTGTAACACGGAACATTTATGGCGGTTATCCCACAACGAGAATCCCTCTTCCGCATTATGGGCAGCGATGGTATCGGATATTAATCAGGATACGACCGAATTCTTCAATCTGGATCTTAGGAGCGAATCTAAGTTGCCCGAATTGAAGGTGCTGCTGACCCGATATGCGAACTGGTCATTTGAGGATCATCAGGTTGACTGGTTTATCTGGCGGCCAGCCTTCTATTTCTATATTGCGTTAGGTGCTTTTCTGATCAATTACTTCCGGACGAAGAATATTGGCTATTTATATCTCGCGGCGATCCTTGCAACGCAGGTAGCCAGTCTGGCGATTGGTTTTGGGTCCCCCTGGGTCCGCTATTCATTCCCCACGATGGTTGTCGCAATGTTGAGTTGGCCTTTGCTGTTCTGGCAGCCCGCGGAAGGGGAAGCGGAATCTATCTCCACCTCCGAGTAAAACGCACAAACAATTTTCTAAACAACAAACTTGAGAAATTAGATCGGAAGCCTAGCTTCCGATCTTTTTAATGCCCATTCGGGTGTAATAGCTGAGTTTTCGGCCCAGCATTTTTCTGCGTTTGCTAATCGCCACCCGGTCACGCACTTCATCCAGGGGTGTATTGCCATGACGGGTCGCGCGGTAAAGGTCGAGGGCGGCCACTAGACCAGAAATGGAGAGGACGACTAACAGGGTTTCGAACAGAAAATTGGAGAAGTAACTGTTGGGAGCTAAGAGGGGAAAGATACCGTAAAGTAGCAGCGGGTAGGACAGAACCATCGCCAGATGCTGGATAGTCTGGTTGCGGAAGTAGCGCCGGGCGCACCTATCGCAGATGAAGTGCGTTTCCGACCCGAGGATGGGAGTCTGCCCTGTTGAAAATTGCTGTTTGGCGGCCCTTTCCCGGGCATTGCCAATGGGCTCTGTATAGTGGAATTGCCCTTCACCCCCGGGCAGGCTCTTAGCGCAGCTCAGACAGGTTTCGCTATTTTCGGTTGAGGTGCCGACCGTGCCGCGGAACTGGACGAGGGTTAGGATGGCAAGCAGGATGACCGCAAGGGGAGAAATTACTGCTGCCAGGATTCTGATGATGGTGAGGAAGATAGCCATTGTTTTATCCTTTGAGTAGATAGAGCGATTTTACCTTAATCTCAGTCAGTGAATGGATGAAATCGGGTATTAAATAAAAACAGACTCCTTATCAACTAAGGAGTCTGTTCATCTAGCTCACAAGGCTCTTTTTATTTCTTATCCACCTTTTGGGGTGCAGTTCAGAGTGGGGCTGTTCATTAACTAAAATTGGATCAGTTCCGGTTCGTAGCCACAAAGATATAGGGGCTGCGTTTTGTCTCGGAAAAGATATAGGTTTTTACGGCGGACAGGATTTCTCTTTCCAGATTGCCGTTTCCATTGGATTTTTTAACTGTTGTTTTCAAACGGTTTTTTAATCCTTTATGGATCGATTCGAATTCCTCATCCAGCATGAAGCCTCGGGTTGTGATCTTCGGCTCACCTTTCAGTTGATGCGTTTTTCTATCCACATCGACGCGAACCATCAATACACCATCCCGTCCAAGGGTGTCCCGTTCACGGACAATGTCCTGATCCACATCACCAACGCCGCTGCCATCCACAAAGATGTAGCCGCCGGGGAGGCGCTTGCCCAGTCTCATTTCGCCATTGACAAACTCGATCACCTGGCCATTTTCAACCACAGCGATCTGGTCTTTGGGAATGCCGACCTGTTCGGCAAGCAGGGCGGCCTGTTTTAGCATCCGCAGCTCACCGTGCATCGGGATCACGTACTTCGGCTGAACCAGGTTCAGCATCAGTTTGATCTCCTCTTCGCTGGCATGGCCGGAGACATGCACCGGGGCGATCGATTCATAAATCACGTTTGCGCCGCGGCGGAAGAGGTTGTTGATTGTGCGATAGATTGATTCTTCGTTGCCGGGGATTGGTTGCGAGGAGAGGACGATGGTGTCGCCTTCGCGGACGTCGAATTTGCGGCTGGTGCCATTCGCCAACCGGCCCAGGATCGAACGGGGCTCGCCTTGAGAACCGGTGACCATCAGGACCACCTGGTTATCGGGCATAGACAGGGATTTTTCCAGTGAAACCACCAGCCGGTCGGGGATATTGAGATACCCCAGCTCACTGGCGATCTTATGATTGTCAACCATGCTGCGGCCTGTGAATGCAATCTTGCGTCCGTGGCGCTGGGCGGCATCGGCCACCTGCTGCATTCGGGAGATCAGCGAGGCAAAGGTTGCCACGAGAACGCGCCCTTCAGCTTCTTCCATGACCTTGTCCAGTGCAGCGTCAATGACCCGCTCTGATTTGGTCCAGCCCGGTTGGGTGGAGTTGGTCGAATCGGAAAGCAGAGCTAAAACGCCGCGGTTGGCGAAATTCGCCAGCTTGGCATAGTCGGTGGGCCAGTTATCGACCGGTGTGTGGTCAAACTTATAGTCGGAGGTGTGAACGACCAGTCCGGCCGGGGTTTCAATCCCCAACCCGACAGAATCAGGGATGGAATGGCAGACATGGAAGAATTCGATGTTGAACGCACCGAGTTGGATCTTGTCGCCCGCGTTGACCCGATGGATCTCCGCCTTGCCAGCCAGTCCGTTGCGTTTGAGCTTGCCTTCCACCAGGCCGCAGGTGAGCGGCGTACCGTAGATCGGTGCCTGGACTTCTTCCAGAAGGTGCTGAATCGCGCCGGTGTGATCTTCATGACCATGGGTGATGATGATGCCCCGGATACGATCTCGTTTACTTTTGATGATATCGGTGAAATCCGGGATGATATAGTCGATCCCGATCATGTCATTCTCAGGGAACATCCGACCCGCGTCCACGATGATGACATCCTTGCCATATTCGTAGAGGGTCATGTTCTTCCCAACTTCACCTAATCCCCCGATTGGGATAATTCTTAATATTTTACTGTTACTCATTTTACGTTTACTTTCTTTCTTGTACTCCTATGTACAATATAATGATTTCGTCTTACTCAAATTTATAAATGGGTTTTCCCATTTGAGGTCAATTTTAATTACTCAGCGAAATTAAAAGCGCCCTGCGGCATCAGGCCAGTCAGGGCGAAGTACTGCTGTTTTTAATTCAGTCAATAATGCCAAAAAACTTCCAACGGCCCCTATGGGCCAATAAACCTGTTGCATTTCCAGTTTCAGATTCTAACATATTCGATAGGGTAAGTCAATTTATATCAAAAGTTCTAACAAATTATTGATAATCTGTTAAACTCCGATTTTTCGGTAAGAATTGGAAAAAGGGTGGATTTTCAGTTGAAAGGGTTGAACATTTTTGGGGGATTGTGCTATAATAATGGCCTCAAAATGGCCCTCTAGCTCAATTGGTAGAGCAGTTGACTCTTAATCAATTGGTTCGGAGTTCGAGTCTCCGGAGGGTCACTTTGTATTTAACGGACTGGTTGGTTCGGAGTCCCCATGAGGGGAGGGCCTTCGAGTCTCCGGAGGGTCACTTTTGATTTAAGGGGATAGTGAATGGGGGATGGTGGATGATAAAAAGGATTGGTTAGCGGGCAATTAAGTGATTGGGAAAAAGGGCAGTTGGTTCGGAGGCATAAATTTCAATCCAACACCCCCACCGCATCCAAGGCATCCATCAGGTGGGCATTATCGCGCGGATCGGTGCCTGTGTAATGATCAGGGCCGGGATAGCCCAGCGTGATCTGGAGGGTGTTGCCTTCCGTCAGGAACGCAGGATCCATGATCACAACACCGTCAAAGCTTTGCGAGGAGAGAGGGGTCCAAAACGCCCCGGCATAGAGTCGTTCATCTTTGGAGACGATCACAAAGGGGATGCCTGCCACCTGGAAGCCGTCTTCCAGCAGGCTGGTTACCTTCTGCATTGCCGCCTCGGTCAATTCGATGGTGTGGGTTTTTCGGTCATAACTGTCAAGGTCGGCCGTGGTCAGCATAGGGATCTCGGCCAGCTCCAGAGCGTTAACCGGAGCGTCGATAATATCCGCGCCGTGTGCCTGGTCATCCAATAATAGATAGAGTTCAAAGGCTTCGGTGGGTGGGGTTATTGTGGGAAGCCCAACTGGGTGCAGGGCACAAGCTGTCAGGATAGGGGTCAAAATAAGCAGCAAAATCCATCTATTTTTCATAGCGGTTTTCCTCCTGGATTAAGGCTTTCCTGGTTTTGTTGATCAGTCCTGAATGATTACCGGATATCTTCTTTCCATATCAGGATCTGCTCACAGGGGTATTTATTAATTTGGAGATGGGTGGGGATGTTGATGTTGTCGCGGATGAAACTGTCAATGAATTCGAAGCGTAATCGCCCGGCCTCATCATCGGTAAAACCATCCAATGCCCAATTCATGAACATATCAGCAAAATCTTCCTGATAGGTATGATAGTAGGGCGAAAGGCAGCCATGCTGTTCGTAGGGTGCGCCCTGCAACGGGTAGCCGCAGGGAGTCCGCTCGAAGCGATTTGTTTTAGGGTTCAATCCGGACACATGGATATAGGTATTCCCCTCATAATATCCAAGGGAATAGGCTAGGTCCTCCCAGACATCCCCGGTGTTATTCAGGAAAATATGCCCGAGTTCATGAACCAACAGCCCTTTGGCCAGCGGATTGGTCAGGAAATCATAAGGGCCATAACAGGTCAGACTGGCATAGCAGTTATAGTTCCAGCCCGAATCCGAAATGATTTGTCTGAAATGAAGTTCGCCAAAAACCTCATTGATCACATAATATTCATTTATGCCCGTGACCTCCGAGAGCTTTTCAGCCAGGGGCCACAATTCGCTTTTTAGCGTTTCCTCATTAAAACCTTCAGCCGTCACGCCGTAAGGCAATGACGCGAATGATGCAAGTGGTGAGAAAAGCAGAGAAATCGTAACGATGAGATTGATCATGATGTAAGTGTCAGATTTTTTCCTTTAATATCCCCAATAAGGCGTGCTGGGAATTTGTGGTGAGGTCAGTATTTGGTTTCAAAGAGTTACTGGTAAGGATTTTACCATTTAAAAGCATTTTGGCAGAAAACTTTCGTTGTTAAGCACTCTCGCATGAAATTTTTTTGAATTACTTTAATTATTTTGACAGGGGATAACTGTCGCGGGTATCCTGGAGGATTTCAAACGTTTGGTCTGGTGGAAGCTTCATTAAAACACGCTCAGAAATTTGAGATCTGAGTCTGTTTTTAACCCGGGTCGTACTATAATGGCTGTATCATTGGTGGAAAAGAGGCGCAAATGCAGACATTCAAACTTGATCTTGAAAAATATAAGAAAGTCCGAAGACATCTGGTGTTTACCTATGTCCTCCTGGCACTGGTCTCGCTGGGCATTATCTATATGTATGTGGGCGAAATGCTCTTTGGGTCAGTCTGGATCCTGATCCCGATTTCCCTCCTTGCGGTGGGTTTATTGGGCCATGTCGGATTGACCAAGCGGATGAAGTTCTGGGACGGTTTTGAATTGAACCTGGATGATGAGGGCCTGACTCGCACCGCGCCGGAATCCAAGACTATCGAGGTGAAAAAGGCGGACTTCTCCGGTTTGCGCGAAATCAAAGAGGGCCTGGTCCTCGGAACAACCGAGAACGAAAATGCTCTGCTTGTGCCACGGCAGTTAAAGGATGAGGATTATCAAGCGCTGAAAGAAATTTTAAAAAGCTGGCCTGTCCAGACTGCCTAATCGGATCTGAGGCGTTTCATCATCCGCCAGGCCGGCTCATTGACATGCTGGGTTCGGCCGATATCGTCCCGGAAGGACCAAATGCCGGGCCTTGACCTGACAACTTTATAACCAAGTCGCTCATAAAGCCTGCGCGCATCAGGGTTCTCTTTGGCAACATTCAACGTTGCGAAGCGGAATCCTTTTTCATATAGTTCTTTTTCGATATGCGCCATAAGGAAGGTGCCTACTCCGCAGTTGCGCCAGTGGGGTTTGACCCGGAAAGCGAAGACATAAGCCCGGGTGAACCCATCTGCGGCGTCTATTTCCCCACTATTCAACATCACAAAAGCCTGCCCGATGATTTCCTGCCGGGGGAGTTCAACCAGCCACATCAGGACCTTTTTTTGCTGGCTTTCCTTGAAAAGCCGGGCGTACATCCGGCGATATTTTTGGTAAGCGCCATCCCATTCCAGGGACGGCAGGTCATCTTCCTGTAACTGGCGGATGTTGAGCGATTGCAGATTTAAGGCTGGAGAGTGAGATATTTTTTCGTCCAAGGGTTTGCCTGTTGGGAAAGACAAGGATTCAGGAGGATTTAGCCTTTGTAACTAATTCTTCGGCCAGGGTGCGTTCCTGCTCGGGGGTGTAGATCTCGCCATCCAGCCAGGCATCCCGCAAAGCGGTCAGGATCTCGCTGAAGGCCGGAGATGGGGGAAGCCCCAGGGCTTTGAGGTCGTTTCCGGTGGTTTCGGGTTCAACCGCAGCCCACTGGCTGGCATAATTCCAGAGCAAGGTCTTGATTTCTTCATCCTGCGCTGTCAGATGCGCTGCATAGATGGCCAGGCGGGGGGCGTCTTCGCAGAGGTGCACAACCTGGCTGGGTCTGGCCTGGTCCAGTTCCGGCAGGGCGTGGATCAACTTGCTGGTGGCCAGGAGCAGTTTCTTCAGGTTGGACTTGAACCGCAGCCGGGAGGCAATGGATTGGATCGCGCTTTGTGGAAGCTTTCCCAGCCAGATCTGCCAACGGAGGACCTGTACCAGATTGAGTTGGTCAAGCTGAGCGGGCAGCTCCCAGGCGGGATCAACCTCAGTGTGTTCGGCGAATTTCAGGTCGGCGCGCAGGGTCGCATCCCAGGTCAATTGGGGATGAATGGCGGTCAGGATACCCAGCCCTGAAAGGCGCTGCAGCATCAGGGCAGCATTGGGCTCTGCCAGGATCAGATTGGTCTCATGACGGATACGTGCGCCGGTCAGCTTATCCAGCAGGGGCAGGCTTTCTTCCATCAACCCGAGGGTTCGGGGTTCAATTTCAAACCCAAAGCGCTGTTCAAAACGAACGGCCCGCAGCAAGCGGGTGGCGTCATCGACAAAGGAGAGTGCATGCAGGACCCGGATTTGTCCTTTCTGCAGGTCACTTAATCCGCCCCAATGGTCATAGATTTGGCCAAAATGGTCGCCATCCAACCGGAGCGCGAGGGTGTTGATCGTAAAATCCCGCCGGTGGAGGTCCATTTTAATGCTGCTGGTTTCCACGGTGGGCAGGGCGGCGGGTTGTTCATAGAATTCCGTGCGGGCGGTGATCAGGTCCAGGCTCTCAGGGAGTTGAGCAGCAGCGTTTTTCGCATCCGGGTCTAATTGAGCCAACAGTCCTTCCCGGACACCGTTGATCTCCCACTTTGCGGTTCCAAAGCGGCGGTGCGCCACCACGCGGCCGCCCCAATGGGCTGCCAGCTGGTTGGCGAAGAAGATCGCATCCCCTTCCACCACGACATCAAAATCGAGACTGGGACGATTGATCAGCAAATCGCGGACGAAGCCGCCCACAACGTAAATCGGGAGGTTGACCTCTCCCGCTTCATCGGTCAGGGCGCGCAATAATGCCAATCGTGCGGGTGGGACAGCCTGTTCCAGCATCCGCACAACGGCGTCTTTTTCAGGGATATTGGGTCTGGCGGTCAGGGTCTTGAGCAGATCGGTGCGGGTGACGATTCCGATGATCTCGCCGGCTTCGTTAACCACCGGCACCTGACCCCACCCGGTGCTGCCCATCAGGGTTTGAAGCTCACTGAGAGGCGCGTTAGGGGAGACCTGCACCGTCCCGGCAGCCATCAAGCTGCCCACGGTCAGGTCCAGTCCGTGACTGATGGTTCGGTCCACTTCTCGGCGGTTGAGCAGGCCCACAACCTTGCCATCCGCTACCACAGGATATCCCTCATAGCCATAGCGCTGCATCAGACGGTTAGCCTCTTTGACCGGTGTCTCGGGGGAGAGCAACAAAGGGTCACGGGACATGATCCCGCCGACGGAGGCCTGTGAGGGAATGTGTTTGCTCAGGTTAGCAATCAGCTGCTGGTATTGCTCATCCAGGAATTGGAGCGTTTGGGTTTCGTCAGGGTGGCCTTCCGGGTGGATCAGGGCCGAGGCGGCCCGTTTATGCCCACCGCCGCCCAGTTCTTCGGCAATGGCGGAAACATCCACGCGGTCATTGGTGGCGCGGGCCACCAGGCGAATGCCCTGCTTGGTCGCCACCAACAGCAGCAAGGCGTCCGGATTGAGCACATCCCGCAATTTGTGCGCCACGCTGGAGATCTCATCCTTGACATCCAGTGCGTTGGCTTTGGCTGCCAGGATGGTCTGCCCTTCCACGTTGAAGGTCTGAACAGCTCTGAGCAGGCGGTCATAGAGTTCACACTGGCTTTTGGAAAGCGGTGGGTAAAGGTAATGGCTGAGTAGGTCCGGGTCTGCACCTTGCGCCAGGCAGAAAGAGGCCGCAGCCAGGTCTTGCGCGGTCGTAGAGCCATAGGTGAAGGCTCCGGTGTCTTCATAAAGCCCCAGGGCCAAAGTATTGGCCTGGGGGGGCGTCAGCGTTAGCCCGGCGGCCTGGATGCGCGTCACCAGCTGGCTGGTATTAGCACCAGATTGGGTCAGGTGGAGTTCCCAGGCAGGGTTGAGGTCTTCCCGCAGGGGATGATGGTCATAGACGACCACCCGGGTCTGGTCGGTCATGCCTTTCAGCGTGATCAGCGACTGGGTATCGACCAGGAGGATTTCAGTGATTTCCCCTTTGGGCAGGTCTTTTTGTTCAATGAAGGGGAGTTGATCGGTGTGACGCTTGATGAAACGGCGGCCGTTGCGGTTGATGTTGCGCGGCAAAACGGGCAGCGCATCCGGCTGCAGCAGCCAGGCGCCCAGCAGGGATGCTAGAGCGTCCATATCCGCTTGATCGTGCGTCAGAATCACTTTCATTTCAATCCAACCACCAATAGGTCTGATTTTCAGGGTTAAAGAAATTATATCCGGTCTGGGCCAGCCGTCCAATAACCCGTGCGCCATCAACTTCATAAAGCCAATCCGGATGGTAGACGGAGAGCACAATCACAAAGTCGGCATCCGGGGTGTAGATGATGGCGGCATCGGTGATGGAGTGGAGCAGTCCGTCAAGTTCGATCACGTAACCGTATTTATCCGCCACGGTTGCTTCGGGTGGCAGGGTGGTGTCGATAAACTGGAGCGGCTTGAGTTCAGACAGGATGTTCACCATCGTCTGGCATTCACTCTGGGTGATCTCACCCGGGAAGGTCTCGGTCAGCATTCCGCTGCCATCCACCGAGCAGTGATAGATGCCGGTCATCAGCTGACCAAGCTCAGAGGACACCATTTGATTCAGGCTGTCCGGATTCAAATTGATGTCCGTCCGGGTGTTGGCTGGTGTGGTCACCAACCGGAGCGGCGGGGCACCAAGATAGAATAAGGCCGAAAGGAAGGTGTTCTCCAGTCCCAGTGCATCCATATCCTCGGTAACGATGATTGGCCCCAGGTTTTCATCCAGATAATACTGCAACAGGGTGTCGGCGGCCGAATTCTCGGAGTTGATGATCATCTCTTCCATCAAGCCGATCACAACCTCCGGCGTGGGTTCTTCCAGGTGCCGGAAGAGAGAGATCATAATTGGGACTTTGATGGCGCTAGCGCCCGTGAAAGCCACATCCGGAACCACGTCTGCGCCGTCCCAGGTGGCAAAGTGCAGCGTCTCGCCGCTGTCCATTGCCTGCAGGTAGACCTCCACCAGCCCATCAAATCCGGTCCATTCAATATTATGTTTCAGGAAGGCTTCCAACGCCGACCAATCCAGCGAGCCGCTGGCAGTGCCCGTCACGGTCAGAGTGACCTGGTGGATTTCCGGGTCCATCAGCGCGGCAGTGATGTCCATGACTGACTGGTTCAGGTCCAGCCCATCGCCCGTGGTGCTCAGGGCGAAATTGGTGGTATTGGGGATCGGGGTGAGCGGCGTGCCGGATTGCGTATAGCGGGGTTCGATTTCCTGTGCGAGGTAAGTCCGCAGTTGTTCGGCGTCCACACTGGCTTCCAGCGGGAGGGTGACTGGCTCTGAGTTGATTCGATTCCAGAGATAGGCCCAATAGCCGCCGGTCTGGATGTGAACCAATGCAGATTGGACCAGGATTTCAGCATCCATTTCAAACCCCAGATCCACCGGATTGGCTGTGATGTTGCTGCCGTCAATCAGCAGGTCCAGAGGCTGCCCATAGGCGGCGTTCAGCCTGGCAGCGGCGCTGGCTGGGTTCAGCCCGCCGACCGGTACTGCGGCAATGGTGCTTCCGGCAGGGAGACTGGCGGATTGGTCCTTGAAGCGGGAATATTCAACGATGGTGATGGTGAGGCTGCTGACGAGGAAGAAAATCCCCAAAGCGCCTAAAATCCACCATAAGGCTTTGGATTTCATGGATGCTCCTGATGTTCAATCTTGCCCTGATTCTACCATTTAGTCCCCTGGAGCGCAGCGGAACCCCCGCAGCGAAGCGGAGTGGGATATGGAAGGATGCCTGCAAACGAAGTTCGGCAGGCAGGAATGGGTTTTTCCTAAAATGAAACATACTAACATACTTTCAAAACTCAATCATTTTGTTTAGTCCCGTTTGTAATGGATTCCCTGGGATTTCCCCCGTTGACCCGAAAATGGGCTATATTTAACAGTAAGGCTTTATGATCTAATCCCTTTCTGGATAAAGCCGGGAGAAAAATAATGGACGAAAAAGGAAACAAAGTTGGAAAAAGACTCCTCTGGGGTTTGGGTGGGACGGCTGCGGCCCTCCTGACATCAATTGCCGGATGGATTGTTTACAGTAAGAAATTCATCAATCATCACCAGGGCGTAACCGGCGCGCTGGAAGCGGACCACCTGGAAATGACCACCGATAATGTTGGCCGTTTGAGTTTCTATGCTGATTTAAGCGGAAAAGGGACGCCTCTGGTGCTATTACACAGCATCAATGCCGCCCCAAGCGCTTATGAGATGAAGCCGATCTTCGACCATTACCGCGGCAAACGTCCTGTCTATGCTCTGGACCTGCCCGGTTTTGGTTTCTCAGACCGCTCTGATCGGCTCTACAGCCCGCGGCTTTATCAGGATGCAATTGTGGAGTTCATCCGGGATGTAGTGAAGAAACCGGTGGATGTGGTTGCGCTTTCCCTATCAAACGAATTCGCAGCCCTCGCCGCCGTGCACGCGCCGGAATGGATCCGGTCGCTGGTGATGATTTCGCCCACCGGATTCAAGCAGCCCCGGACGGACAAGCTGAGCCAACGGGCTCGCCAGCGCGGCGCCATGAATCATGTCTATGCTGGTCTGGCGATACCGCTCTGGAACCGGCCTTTCTATGACCTGGTCTCCAGCCGCTCCAGCATTCAATATTTCCTGAGCAAGAGTTTTGAAGGCTATGTGCCACCCAGCCTGGTGGATTATGCCTATATTACTGCCCACCAGCCGGGCGCCCAATATGCGCCGACCTATTTCCTGAGTGGGAAGCTGTTCACACCTGCGGTTCGGTCAACGGTGTATAAAGTGGTGGAGCAACCGGTGCTGGTGCTCTATGATCAGGACCCCTATACCAACTTTGAGATGCTGCCGGGCCTGCTGCAGGAAAAGGAAAACTGGCAGGCGGAACGGGTGTCGCCCACCCGGGGACTCCCACATTGGGAACAGCCCGAAAAGACCTTCCACGCCCTGGAAGCCTTCTGGGGCGAACTGTAATTTTCACTGAAGAATAATGACACCACTGCGATTGAAGTGCCTCGCCTGTGACGTGCTGGCCCGGCCGGTCTATCTGGCTGCCGCCCGTTCACCGCAGATTGTGGATATGGCGCTGCGGCATTACGGCCTGCACCGGACGCCCGCGAAACTCCGGCAAACCTTGCAGGAGGAAATTGACCGGACCACGACGGCGGACGGTTATGATGCCGTTGTGCTAGCCTATGGGCTATGCGGTAAGGCAACGGACGGTCTGCGGGCCGGAGAGCTTCCGCTGGTGCTCCCCCGGGCGCATGACTGCATCACCTTGTTCCTTGGTTCACGCAGCCGTTATGATGCCCAGTTTCAATCCTGCCCAGGCACCTACTGGTATGTTCAGGATTATGTGGAACGGGCAGACAGTGGTTCGGGAGTGCTTTCTATTGGCGCAATAACGAGCGCTGACACGGATGCGATCTATGCGGAATATGTTGAGAAATACGGCCGGGATAACGCTGATTTCCTGATGGAGACGATGTCCGCCTGGCAGTCTCACTATGACCGGGCCGGGTATATCGAAATGGGTGGGCCTGATGAACGCCTGGCGCTTGCCAGGGCCCAGCAGGACGCGGCGGAGAACGGCTGGCGGTTTGAGCAATTGGCCGGGGATCTGGTGCTGATCAGGAAGCTGTTGGATGGGGATTGGGATGAGAACTTCCTAACGGTAGCACCCGGGCAGCAAATCAAAATGGTTGGCGGGGAAGAGATCATTGATGCTGTATCATAGTTGATATTGTCAAATAACCCCAGTTTCGACGAGGTCAATAAGATCCGGAATTAATCAATGGCAAGCCGCTGACCCGAAGTGCGGGACGAGGTGAGTTGTAAGGCGTTTCCACCTCATCAGTCAGCTACGCTGACAGCTTCTCCTCAAGGAGAAGCCTTAACGAGGGTAATAATAATTCTGAATGAAAATCAGCCTTCCCCTTTGGGGGAAGGTGGCACGGAGTGCCGGATGAGGGGTAAATTGAAAACAGCCCGCAATCTGCGGGCTGTTTCGTATTAGTGAAATGGGTTTACTCAAACATCTTTTCAAGAATTGGCTCCAGCATGGAGAGGCCGGCATTTCCGGCTGCCCGGCGCTTGAGCAGACCTTCACTGTCAAAGATGAAATAAGCCGGCCAGAGGTCGTTATCGAATGCTTTTTTGACCAGGTGTTTGTTATCAACACCACAGGGCTCGACGATGCCATATTCCTCTATGGCGGCTTTCACCTTTTCCACGTCCGTGTCGGATTTCATCCGGGGGCAGTGGATGGCGATCATGTTCAACCCCTTGGGGACAAATTCCTCCCGCCAGGCTTGAATCTTGGGCATATTTTCGTGGCAGATATGACAGCTGGCAGCCCAGAAATAGACCAGCAGGGGCTTGCCCTTCACGGCCTCGAAATCCGGTTCAGCATTCAGCCACTCGGTGACGCCGTCCAGAGGCGGCATCGGGGTTTTTAAACGCATTGGCATAATCTGACTCCGAGCTAAAGTAAATCGTCGCCAGGTTCCCAGTCCGCACCGCAAAGTCCACCGGCTTGCAGGCCTTCCAGAACCCGTAAAGTTTCATCCACGCTGCGTCCGATATTCAGGTTGTGGATCACGGAATATTGCAGCACGCCTTCGGGGTCAATGATGAAAAGGCCGCGCAGGGCGATGCCTTCTTCTTCTACCAGCACGCCGTAGGCTTCTGCCACTTCGTGGGTGCGGTCTGCGGCGAGGGGATACTTAGTGCCCATAATGCCGTTTTTGTCCAGCGGCGTGTTCAACCACGCTTTGTGGGAATGCACCGAGTCTGTGGAGACACCGAGGATATCAGCGTCCATTTCGACAAATTCTTCATAGCGGTCGGAAAGGGCCAGGATTTCAGTGGGGCAGACGAAAGTAAAATCTTCAGGATAGAAAAAGAGGATCAGCCACTTCCCCTTGTAATCATCAAGGGTTGCGACCTCTTCCAGAGTTTCCATATTCTTGGTTGTTCGCATCTCGAAATAAGGTGCGGGCTTACCAACTTTAGCATATTCAAACAGTTCCATTGAGTATTCCTCCATTCAAAGAAAATTTCTTATTTGTATTGGTTCCAATATTATACCCAAAATAGACCTTAATTGTAAGGATTAAGTTCTCTCACCTGGTTGAGCTGATTCACACTCAATTCCCAGGTGCTGCCGGGTTGGGCGTCGAGGAAGAGGCCAACATCATTGGTTGTGTAAGTGTATTCTTCGCCGTTGCTGCTGAAAGTGATGACGTAGTTTTCGGATGTGCCCGATTCGCGCTGGTCATCATTCAGGGTGAGAGAGGGCCAATAGGGGGACAGGTCACTTCCCGAGGCGGTCCGTGGACTGACAGCGACCCACTCCCAGGCGGAATATTCACAATAGTCATCGTAGACTTCGTAAACGCAGTCCTGAACCACTTCGCCCACTCCGGTACCGGTATCGACCACATATTCCTCTCCGCAGACTTCGGTGGCGTTGGCGACCGGGTTCTCTGAGGTGTAGCGATATTGCTGTGAGATGGAAAGCACTTCTGCGCTGCCGGGCAGTTCATCACACCAGTCGCTGCTGGTGACGGATTGATATTCCTCAATCTGGACACTGCGCTCCCAATAGACATCGGTGACGGTGGCCCTGATTTCATCGGTCTTGTTGAGCCAGCTGATTAACAGGATACCCGCCAGGCAGAGCACCGCGATCACAACCACCGCGATGATGATCATTTTCTTGTTTACAGGTTTTTTGGGCTGCTTGAAACCGTTTGCTGTGGAAGCCTGGGGAGGTTGAGGCGGCTGGGGGGCCTGAACTTCGGCCTCAGCCTCACTTACGGTTTGAACCTTCTCGCCGGTTTGACGCGGCTTTCCGCCCTGGCTCAATTCACCGCCGCATTTGCTGCAGAGGGTGGCCGTAGAGGGATTGCGAGTGCCGCACCAGGGACAATGGATATCGGGGCCGGCTTTGGCCATTCGGATCAGGGCCTCATCCTTGATAAAGTTGAATTTCTCTTCATCCACCTGCATGAATTTTACATCTTCAGGCTGGGGTGCGCCGCAGCCGGTGCAGGCTTTAATCGGGCCGGGATTTTGAGTCCCACAGGAAGGACATTCCCAGATTAAGGGGACAAAACCAAGTGATTTTCGCGCCATGTTACCTCCAAAGGTTCGATGTTTATTCGTGTGACAATTTCCCTTTTATTATACGGAAAGTCAGCCTAAAAATCTACAAAAATTATCCCGTTCACTCTGTCAGAATGCTGTTGTTCAGGCATTTAGTATTGACCAGAGCATGATAACATTAGCCCATGATTCGCATCCGGCTTGATAAGGTTACTTTTTCCTATCCCTCTAAAACCATCCTGCGGGAGGCTTCCTGCGAGATCCAGGAAGGCTGTTATGGCGTGATTGGGCCGAATGGCAGCGGAAAAACCACCCTATTGAAACTGATTTTGGGAGAGTTGAAACCTGATTCGGGCTTCCTCCTGCGGGATAAAACTCTGACCGCGGCCTATATGGCCCAGGATGTGGACCTTGACCAGTACCTGACGGCTTATGAAGCGACCCGGGAAGGTGCACATACCGTATTAGCGCTCGAGGCGGAACTGATGGCCCTGGAAGGCCAGTTTGCCGACCCGGCAGTCTATGGCAATGAGAAGCGCCTGGCAAGGTTGATTGACCGCCAGGAGGAATTGCTGGAAAAATTCACTGCGCTGGGCGGTTCGGGGTTAGAAGGGCAGATCCGCGCTCTGTTGGCTGCCATTGGCTTTAAAGAGCATGAATTTGACCTGCCGGTGGCCCACCTGAGCGGCGGCCAAAAGAAACTACTCGGCCTGGCAAGGATCATCATTGGGCGGCCCGATATCCTCCTGCTGGATGAACCGGATAACCACCTGGACCTGGACGGCAAGGCTATGCTGCAGCAGTTAATTGAGGATTTTCCGGGGACGGTCGTGATCGTTTCACATGACCGCTATTTCCTCGACATGGTTACCGACGCCATCCTGGAAGTGGATCTGGGGAGGATCGCTCAATTCCCAGGGAATTATTCGGAATATATGTTTGATAAGCAGGTAAGGCTCGCCAGGCAGGCGGAACGCTTCCAGGCCCAGCAGAAAGAGATCTCCCGGCTGGAGCAAGCCGCCAAACGCTTGTTGATGTGGGGGAAGGTTTATGACAATGTGAAATTCTCCAATCGCGGCAAGGCCATCCTTAAGCGGTTGGATAAGATCGACAGGATTGAGGAACCCATTCTGGAACGGGACCAGATTGAGATCAGTCTGGGCGGCTGGCGGGGCAGTGAAAAGGTGCTGGAAGTTCTGGAACTGGGCAAGGGCTTTCTCTCGCAGGAGGGCGAGTTAAAACTTGTTCTCAAAGGGATTAATCTGCTGCTGCGCTATGACGACCGGGTGGGGATGATTGGTCCGAATGGGGTGGGAAAATCGCTGCTGGTCAGGATTATCCTCGGGCAGGAACTGCCTGATTCCGGTGAAGTCATTTTGGGGCCGAGTATCAAGCCGGGTTATTATGCTCAGGAATTTGAGACTTTGGACCCCAACCGCAGCCTCCTGGAGACGATCTGCAAAGCCGGCAATTTTTCAGAATCGCGCGGGGTGGCGTTTTTGAAGAAATTTCTCTTTGACTATGACCAGCGTGATACCGCGGTACGCACACTTTCCGGGGGGGAACGGGCCAGGCTGCAGATTG
>Ga0209121_10002533_pt1 | contig 18456 bp, 15 predicted proteins | sample Cruoilmetagenom3_FD_187292 | JGI IMG/M metagenome (GOLD analysis project Ga0209121, IMG submission 187292) | Oil polluted marine microbial communities from Coal Oil Point, Santa Barbara, California, USA - Sample 3 (SPAdes) (version 2) | ecosystem: Environmental > Aquatic > Marine > Oil seeps ... | reverse complement strand
ATAAGTATTATAATTTTTTGTGTTGGTATCTGTATTTTTTAGTTGGAAAACTTCTCTGAAAAAAAGTGCTAACTTTTTTGGTGGTTAAGTTTCACTTTTTGTTTTAAAAATAAACTGAATAATCCTAATTAAAGTTTTAAAAAACAATAAGAAGATATTAACAAGTTATAACTAGTATTTTAAAAGTTATTAAGACTGTTGTTAATTTCTCTGTTTTTGTTTTTTATAAAATATAACTAACATAAAATCAATTAGTTAGGTTTATTTTTTATATATTTACTATTCTCTCTACGTTTTATAATATCTGTTAATAGTTTTTTGCTTTAAGCGAAAAAATAAATGATGTCTAATTTAAACTATTAACACATGAAAAAAATATTCACACTTTTATTATGTATTGTAGCTATGTATCAAGTACATGCACAATATACAGCGATTCCTGATGCTACTTTTGAACAATTTTTAATAGATCAAACCATAGACAGTGAAGGAATTTTAGATGGTCAAGTATTAACAAGTGATATAGCAATTGTTAATAGCTTAGATGTTTCTTATTCCGAAATATCAGATATGACAGGAATTCGAGATTTTACAGCCTTAACTTCTTTAACCTCTATAAGTAATACCAATTTAATACATTTAGATGTTAGTGGTTTAACTGCACTACAAGATTTAAATCTTGCTTTAAATTATACTTTAGAAACCTTAAATGTTACAGGTTGTACAGGATTGGTAGATCTAGATATTAAAATATCAGGACTGCATAGTTTAGATTTAAGTACTTGTTCTTCGTTAACTACTATAGATATGTATAAAAGTTTTTTACCACATTTAGATGTTAGTGGTTTAACTTCCTTAGTAAGTATTAGAGCAGATGAATCTTATTTAGCAACCTTAAATGTTACTGGTTGTACTTCGTTAAGTAGTATTAATGTTAATGAAACAAGTATTCATAATCTAGATTTAAGTAATAATCCAGCATTAATAAATTTTGGTGTATTTGATAGTGCTTTGCGCGATATAAATTTTACTAACTGTAATAATTTAGAATCCATTTTTTTTAATTGGAATAGTAATTTAAATTCTATTAATTTAGCTAATTGTAATCAGATTAAATCTATTTTTTCGGATCATTACTTTACAATAACCAATTTTGATACTAGTAGTTTAGTAGATATAGAGAGTTTCTTTTTAGAAGGTATTTCTATTAATAATATAGACCTTTCTAATAGTACTAATTTAACTGCTGTTACTTTAAATGATTGCTCCATTGGTAGTTTAGATTTACGAAACGGAAACAATACTAATATTACTAGTTTTAGTATGTATAGTGTCGATTTAGATTGTATTAGTGTAGATGATGAAGCGTATTCTACCGCAAATTGGACCAATATTTCTTTGGGGTCTGGAACGATTTTTAGTAATGATTGCCAAACTTTAAGTACTCCCGAAAACCAATTAAATAGCATTAGTATATACCCAAATCCGGTTGTTAATAACCTAAATATTGCTTTACAAAGTAATCAAATACTAGAAAATGTTACTATAATAAATCTGCAAGGAAAAAAAGTGTTGACAAGTGCCTCTAGTACTATAGATGTATCCCATTTAGGAGCTGGATATTATTTTGCTATGATTAACACCAATCGTGGAAAAAGCATTAAAAAGTTAATTAAAAAATAAACCCAATACCAACATTTTAATTTGAAAAAGTCTTGATATAAAAAGTATACAAGGCTTTTTTATTTTAGTACCTTTATAGCCTTATAAACAACCAACTTTAATACTTAAAAAATGAACATTTCTATAGGAAACGATCACGCAGGAACCGATTATAAATTTGCTATAATCAAGCATTTAGAAGCTAAAGGATTTACAGTAAAAAACTACGGAACAGATAGTGATGCTAGTGTAGATTATCCAGATTTTGTACATCCAGTAGCAGAAGACGTAGCAACTAACAAAGCAGATTTTGGTATTTTAATTTGTGGTAGCGCAAATGGTGTTGCAATGACTGCTAATAAACATCAAAAAATACGAGCTGGTATTTGTTGGACTAAAGAAATTACGGCTTTAACTAGACAACATAATAATGCTAATATTATTTGTATTCCTGCACGTTACACAGCTGTACAACAAGCTATTGCAATGGTAGATACTTTTCTAGAAACTCCTTTTGAAGGTGGACGTCATCAAAACAGAGTAGACAAAATACCTGTTAGTTGTTAAAATGAGTCATGTGCATAACCACACACATAATAACAAAGACTTACAAGGTAAAAAGCTGTTAATTACTATATTTTTAAATATACTAATTACTACAGCGCAAGTAATAGGTGGTTTAATTTCTGGAAGTTTATCGTTATTAAGTGATGCCTTGCATAATTTTAGCGATGTAATTACTTTAGTAGTAAGTTATGTTGCAGCAAAATTAGCAAAGAAAAAAGCGTCTATTAATAGAACCTTCGGTTATAAACGTGCCGAAATTCTTGCTGCATTTATTAATGCTTCTACCTTAGTTATTGTTGCAATTTTATTAATTATAGAGGCTGTAAAACGTTTTCAAAATCCGCAAGAAGTAGCTTCTACACTAGTAATTTGGCTATCTATTATTGCTATTATTGGTAACGGATTTAGTGTTTTATTACTTAAAAACGACTCTAAAAATAATATAAATATGCGCTCTGCCTATTTGCATTTGCTTACAGATATGTTGGCTAGTGTTGCTGTATTAATAGGTGGTTTGTTAATGAAATACTACCAGATTTTTTGGGTAGATAGCTTATTAACCTTATTAATTGCATTGTATTTAATTTGGGTAGGATATGATTTATTAAAAACATCTACCAGAATGTTAATGCTTTTTACACCAAATGATATTAATATTAAAGAAGTGGTTCGCGTTGTTAATAAACTACCAAAAGTAAAAAAAATACACCATGTTCATATCTGGAATTTAAGTGATGATGAGCTACACTTAGAAGCACATTTAGACCTAACAGAAGATATTACAACAACAGCATTTAATACTTTACTTTTAGATATAGAAAAGATATTACAAGAGCGTTTTAATATAAACCATGTAACTATACAACCAGAATACAATAAAGAAGATCCTAAAGAAGTAATTGTGCAAGATTAATCTATTCTGTAAACAAAAGATCTTGTAAATAAATACAAAATCAAGTTTTAAATTACCACTTAAAATTATGCTTAAAATAGTAACTAAAACCTTTAATGAATTAACCACACAAGAGCTTTATAGTATTTTGCAATTACGATCGGAAGTTTTTGTTGTAGAACAAGATTGTGTATATCAAGATATTGACGGAAAAGATCAAAAAGCATTACATGTTATAGGTATTAAAGACGAAAAAATAATTGCTTATACACGTATTTTTAAACCAGGATTATATTTTGATGAAGCAAGTATTGGTAGAGTAATAGTTGCAGCCAACCAAAGAAAACATAAATATGGTTATACTATTATGGAAGCTTCTATAGCAGCTATTAAAGAGTTTTATGGTGAAGAAACTATTAAAATTTCAGCACAATGCTATTTAAAAAAATTCTATAATACTTTAGGGTTTAAAGAAATAGGTGAAGCATATCTTGAAGATGGTATACCACATATAGGCATGTTAAAAAACTAGCGTTTTTCGGCAACGTGTGTTATTAAAATTTCTACACGTCTGTCAAATTTAGGATCACCACCAAGTGGAAATTTTCTGCGCATACCAATATATCGCATACGTCTTTTACTCACGCCTTTTTTTAACAAATAGTCGTATATAAATTTAGCTCGTGCTAAAGATAAATCTCGCTTGTTTGTTTTTCTATTTACAGCATCTCTAGAGTTTTGTGTGCAACATACATGCCCTTCAATAGAAAAGTAAATATTATCCTGTTCTACTAATATAGTTGCTATTTCTTTAAGCGTGTTAATAGAACCTTTAGCTAGTGTAGGATAACCCGTTTTAAAATAAATATTATCTAAACGTATTTTATCTCCTTCTTGTACATTACCATTAACAATATCTTGTGTAGTTTTTAGGTTTTTAGGTCTAGGTATGGTGTCTTTAGGCTTTTCTTCTACTTTGTTTTTTGGTAGTTGCTTGGTTACAATAATTTCTACTTTACGGTTTAAACCTCTAATTTTATCTATTTGATTTTCTTTAATAATTTTTAGTAAAACCTCTCCTTTACCATCTACATTACTTATTAAAGATTCGTCTATTTCATTATTAGAAAACACTGTTTTTATAGCATTTGCTCTTTTTTGTGATAAGGCTAAATTGTAATTTTGGCTTCCTCTATCATCACAAAAACCATAAATAGATATTTTTTCAATATCAATACCATCTAATCCAGAAATAAATAATAGCAACCTATTTTCTTCGGTAGATAAAACATGAAAATCATCTGTTTCAAAATACACTTCATGCGTTAGTTTTTCTTGAGCTAAAGCACAAAAAGAACCTAAAAAAAGTAAGATGTAAATAACAGTTTTTTTCATTTTTATATAAAAGTTTCTAGAAGCGCTCCAAAAAAAAGGAGGTTTAAATATACAAGTTTTTATTTTTATTTTAAATAACTCGCATATTTAGAAGGATTTGCTAAAATTTCAGTAGCTTTTTTAATTTCTAAATTATGTGTTTTATAATATTCATATAAACCTTCTCTATAGCTATAGCGCTTCACAATTTCATCTGTTAATAATCCAAGAATTTGGTCTTTGTTTTTATCTATAGCTTTGCTTTTAGATTTGTTTAAATTGGTTAATAAGGTATTGTAATCTTTACTAATAGCAGTATCTAATTCTTCTTTTTCTGCTTGCATTAAAACTTCAGAAAGCGCTTTTTCTGTCTTGGTTTCAAAATTAAAATTATTAGAATTTAAATAGTTTTTAAAGTCTGAAAAATCAGCATCTGTAAGTTTAAAACTATTAATATCTTCTATGGTATTTTTGTAATAATAGTCTGTTGCAAAATCAAAAATTAAAAACTCATTACTAACTGCTTTTGTAATTGGCGAGGTTTTAGTAATAGCTAAATCTTCATCAGGAAAAACTCCTCCACCATCAAAAACTTTTCTACCATTTTTAGTTTTAAAAGCATGATAATTTTCTTGTTTTACACGTACTGCATTTCCTTTTTCATCTCTATTCCAATAATCTAAAGCTTGTATACATCTACCAGAAGGTGTGTAATATCTAGAAATAGTTACTTTTAATTGTGTACCATACGTTAGGCTTTTTGGTCTTTGTACTAAACCTTTACCAAAACTTCTAGAACCAACAATAACTGCTCTATCTAGGTCTTGTAAAGAGCCCGAAACAATTTCACTTGCAGAAGCACTAGAACCGTTTATTAAAACCACTAAAGGTATTTGTGTATCTATAGGATCATTTTTAGTGTAATACGTTTTGTTGTATTTTTTTACTTTAGATTTTGTGGTAACTACCAATTGCCCTTTAGGTACAAAAAGGTTTACCACACCAATGGCTTCACTTAGTAAACCTCCAGGATTGTTTCTTAAATCTAAAATAATACGTTCTGCGCCTTGGGTTTTTAAATCTTTTAAAGCGTAAGCAGTTTGGCTAGTTGTTTTTTTATTGAACTTACTTAATACAATATAGCCTGTTTTAGCATCTATCATAGAAAAATGAGGTACTGCATTAATTTCTATTTCAGAGCGCTTAATAGTTGCTGTATTTTCTTTTCCTTGGCGTAAATAGGTTACAGATACAGTGGTGTTTGCAGTACCTTTTAGTAAGTCTCCTGCTTGTTCTTTATAGTCTGCAATAGAAACGTTGTTAATTTTTATTATTTGGTCTCCAGCTTTTAAACCAGCCTTGTCTGCAGGATAGCCTTTATAAGGTTCTATAATAATTAACTTGTCTTTTAATGTTCTTACATTGGCACCAATACCTGTATAATCACCTGTACGTTTTATACGTTCTGCTTCTACATCTTGCTCGTTATAAAAACGTGTATAAGGATCTAAATTAGTAAGCATACTTTTAATGGCAGCATCCATTAAGTCACCAGGATTGGTTTCATCTACATAATTCATGTTTATTTCTTTAAACAAGGTTGTAAATATTTCAATCTGTTTGGCAATTTCAAAAAAATCGTTTTTAAATGCAGATCCTGTAAAAAGTATGGTTGCTGCAAAAACAGGAATAAGTATTCTTTTTTTTAGTAAAGTTTTCATGTGCATTATTTTTTATTTTTTTTATGGAGCCATCTTTTAAATAAAAAGATAACAATACCTAAAATAAGTAAGAAAGGCCAAATATGTAAAAGACCTAGAAAAAATAAAGAGATGCTATTAAAACCAGATTTAATAGCATTTATCATCTTTGTTCCGTAAGAAACAGTAACACCACTTTCTGCGGTTTGTTTGTAAAATTCAATATTTAAAGTGCTTAAAGCTACTTTGTTTTGTAGGTATTGAAGTCGTCCTTGTTTGGCTTCAATTTCTTCTCTAATGGAAGAAAGTTGACGTTCAATTTCTAAAATTTCTTTTACATTCTTTGCCTTAGAAAGTAACTCTAAATATCTTGTTTCTAGTGTTCTTTTAGCTTTTAAACGTGCTTGAATATCAATAAATTCTTCGGTGACATCTTTTGAAGAAATTCGTTTAGAATCAAAAAAAGCAACCTGTTTACTTATAGAGTCTATGGTTTGTTGAAAAGTATTAGAAGGTATTCTAATAATTAAACTTCTAGTAATTGTATTGTATGATTTGCTAGAATTATCATCTTGTACAAAACCATTATTTTGTTTTACATAGCCAATAATTTGTTGGTAGGTTTTATTTAAATCTTGGGTTTGAAAACGTAAATAAGATTCTTTAATAAGCTTTTGGTCTATGTTTTCAGGAACACTTTCAAAGCTCTGTGTTGGCGCTTTCATTTCTTCTAAAATCACTTCAGAAGATTCTATATAATCATAATTAGCATCGCTACTTTTACTAGAATTAGAACAAGCTAAAGGAAGTATCAGTAATAAAAGCGATGTTAAAAATTTCATGGTTTCTATTTTTATTTGTTTTCTGTATGTTTAGCTAAAAACTTGTTAAACACCTTTTTTGTAGCAGTTTCTACTTGGTTGTAAGAGGGTTTTTCTTTACCAATGTACAAAATCATAAACGCATATTGTGTTGTAATGTTGTTAAAAACATTTTGTTTGTTAAGTCGGTATGCTTCTCGCATCACACGTTTTATTCTAATTCTGTCTACTGCTTTTTTAAATTTTCTTTTAGGTACAGATACACCAGTTTTTGCAGAAACTGCTTCTGTAAACGTAGTTTCTAAATAAACTAGACGCAAAGGATATGCCGAAACCGATTTTCCTTCAGTAAAAAGTTTGGTGATCAGCTTTTCGCTTTTCAGTTTTTCGGATTTGTTATAGGTAAATTTCATAAAAACTAGTAAGTATACAAAAATACCAATAACTAACCATAATACACCATGAATTAAAGTATGATATTCTTCATGTTTTTTATCTAGTATTTTTTGTAACTTAATGAATGATAAAGTTTTAAGTTACATATTATGGGAAATTTACACGTTACTAGATTAACTACAAAAAAAGATAAGGCAAATTATATTCACCAACTTACTAAAGATTTAGAAGCTTTAGACCTTATGATTTCTACTGGTAAGATTGAAAAATCACCAATTAGAATTGGGGCAGAGCAAGAGTTTTGTATTGTAGATAATGAATTTATACCAAAGGGAAATGCTTTAGCTATTTTAAAAGATATTGATGATGCACATTTTACCACAGAAATTGGCAACTTTAATCTAGAAATTAATTTAGATCCTTTTGAGTTAAAAGACCATTGTTTTTCTGCGTTACATACGCAATTAAAAATGTTATTAAAAAAGGCAAAGGAGGTTGCAGAAAAACACGATGCCAAAATAGTATTAACAGGTATATTACCTACTCTTTCTACAAAACATATTAGTATAGATAACATGACACCAATACAGCGTTATATGGTGTTAAATGAAGCTGTTAAAGAATCTAGAAAACAAGATTTTCATATTCATATTAAAGGTGTAGATGAGTTAAATTTACTACATGATTCTGTAATGTTAGAAGGCTGTAACACTAGTTTTCAAGCGCATTTACAAATTAATCCAGATGAATTTATAGATAGCTATAATTGGGCACAAGCCATTTCTGGACCCATTTTAAGTATCTGTACCAATGCTCCTATTTTATTTGGAAAAGAACTATGGAGTGAAACCCGAATAGCTCTTTTTACACAAAGCGTAGATACTAGAGCAAATTCTTTTTTATTACATGAAAAACAGTCTAGAGTAAGTTTTGGTAACCATTGGGAAACAGGTACAATTACAGATATTTTTAAAGATAATATTTCACGTTTTAGAAGTTTGGTTACCTGTACCTTTGAAAAAGATAGTGTAGAAATGTTGCAACATGGTGAAATTCCTAAACTAAAAGCACTAAGTCTGCATAACGGAACTGTGTATAGATGGAACAGGGTTTGCTATGGTGTTGGTGGCGGAAAACCACACTTAAGAATTGAAAATAGATACATTCCTTCTGGTCCTACAACTACAGATGAAATTGCTAATATGATGTTTTGGGTTGGTGTTATGGTTGGTAAACCTAAAAAGTACCAAAACATTCATGAAACTATGGATTTTAAAGATGCTAAAGCTAATTTTTTTAGTGCTGCTAGATACGGAATGACCACGCAATTTAAATGGAATGGCAACATTATTTCTAGTCAAGATTTACTGTTAAATGAATTATTACCAATTGCATATAAAGGACTTTATAGTATGGGAGTTTCGCCTAAAGATGTAGAATATTACCTAACTATTATTGAAAATAGAATACATTCTTTAAATGGATCTGATTGGATGACAAAAAGCTACAGAAACCTTTTAAAAACAAAAAAACGAGCAGAAGCACTTCAAATACTAACAGAAAATATGTACTCAAAACAAGAAAAAGAATATCCTGTTGCTACATGGAATGTGTTAAATCATGCTGTAGAAACTTCCTTTCCTTTAAAACAACAAGTATCTCATATCATGAATACCGATATTTTTTCGGTAGATAAAAAAGATAGTTTAGAGCTTGTGTTACATATGATGCAATGGAAAAATATTCATCACATGCCAGTTATTAACAATCAAAAAGATTTAATAGGATTGTTAAGTTGGTCTGATGTAAAAACACACCTAAATGAAATTGAAGAAAGCACCAAATCGGTTCAAAATTTTATGAAAGAAACGATTATTACTACAACAAAAGATGCAAGTATAAAAGAAGCTAAAATGCTTATGCAAAAACACAACATAAGCTGCCTTCCTGTAGTTGCAAACAAAAAATTAATAGGCATAATAACTACAAAAGATTTTACTACTAATGACCCAAGTTAAAAGCAAATCTATTACTAAAATAACAACCAATAGAATTATTGGAAAAGTTCAAGGTGTAAAAAAAGGCCCAACCGTTGTTTTTTTTGCAGGCATTCATGGTAATGAAAAAGCAGGAGTTACAGCGCTACAAAAAGTGTTTAAAGAATTTACAACAGAAACCATTAACGGAACAGTGTATGGTATTTTAGGAAACCTAAAGGCCTTAGAAAAAAACCAAAGATATCTAGAGGAAGATTTAAATAGAATTTGGACTAACAATCAACTAAGAAACATACCACATAAGGCAAATTTAAATGCCGAAGAAAAAGAACAAAAAGAGTTATTTGCCTTACTACATCATATTATTGAAAACCATTCTGGACCCTTTTATTTTATAGATTTTCATACCACTTCTAGTAAAACCTTGCCTTTTATAACTATTAATGATGCTATAATTAATAGAAAATTTTCTTCTCAATTTCCTGTTCCTATAGTTTTAGGTATTGAAGAGTATCTTAATGGTCCTATGCTAAGCTATATTAACGCACTAGGTTACGTTTCTTTAGGTTTTGAGTCTGGACAACATGAAGAACAAGAAGCCATAGTAAATTGTCTCTCTTTTATTTATTTAACCATGGCTTTTACAAAGGCCATAGACAGTACTAAAACAAAAGACTATACAAAATACTATAACCAGCTAAAAACTGCCTCTAAAAAGCAGGATAAGGTTTTTGAGATAGTTTATTTACATACCATTAAGCAAGAAGAAGATTTTAAAATGAAAAATGGCTTTAAAAGCTTTGAAGACATTAAAAAGAACACAGTTTTAGCAACAAGTAATAACAAACCGGTTTTTTCAAAATACAATGCCAAAATCTTTATGCCATTATATCAAGCAAAAGGAAAGGAAGGTTATTTTATAATTAAAAGTATTGCGCCATTTTTTTTAAAACTATCTACAGTATTAAGAAGAATTAAAGCCGATAATTTCTTGGCAATGCTTCCTGGTATTTTTTGGGAAAATGAAAACAAAAATGCACTTATTGTTAATTTAAAAGTTACGCGCTTTTTTGCAAAATCTATATTTCATTTACTAGGTTACCGAAATCAGCAAGCAGATGCAACACACCTAAAGCTTTATAACAGAGAACGTGTTAGTAAAACAGAAATGTATAAAGATGAAAAATGGTATTAAAAAAACCACTTAATACGTATCAAGTGGTTTTTTTTAATAAGAAAAAAAAGATGTTTTACTTTTTATTATTTTCTTTATTAATATCAGCCATCATTTCTTTTGGGTCTATTTGTACGCTACTTACTTCTTTTGAAGCTTCAAAAGTATAGGTAGGATATGCCCAAGCCCAATCTGCTTTAATAGTTGCTGTTGTTGGTTTTTCGCCACGCATCATTTGCAACGGAATGTAAATAGCTTCTGTAGTACCATCTGTATAAGTTACAGCTACATCTAAAGGCATTGGCATTAAACCTATTCTTTCTAATGTTACTTTGTTTCCTTCTATAGTTTTTACAGCGTAATCTATGGTGTTTGTAGTTTGTGTCCAATCCATTAAATACCAATCTAATTCTAAACCAGAAATCTTTTCAGCAGAACGAATAATATCTATAGGTCTTGGGTGTTTAAAAACAAAATCATTAAAGTATTTTTTAATGGTTTTCTTTAAGTTTTCTTCTCCAATAACATAACCTAATTGCGCCATAAAAACTTCCCCTTTACTATATGCAGAAGCTCCGTAAGCTGCGTTATAATTATAACGATCTGCATGTGTAGTTTGTGGTTGTTCTTTACCAGAGAGCGCTAAACCTAAATAGCTTCTATAGGCTCCAGAAGCAGGATTTTCTTTATTTGTTTTCATTATAGCGTTCATAGCATGATCACTAATATAGCTTGTAAAACCTTCGTCCATCCATTCGTGTTTAGACTCGTTTGAAGCTAATAAAAACTGAAACCAAGAATGTGCTAACTCATGTGCTGTAACACCAACAAGGCTTCCAAAACTACGTTTACCAGTAATAAGTGTAGACATAGCATACTCCATACCTCCATCTCCTCCTTGTATTACAGAATATTGGTCATAAGGGTATGCACCAACGTTTTCAGAAAAATACTGCATTAACTCTACTGTTTTTGGCTGTAAATCTTTCCAAGACTGTAAGTTTTCTGCAGGTAAATCTTTTTTGTAATAAAAATTTAATAATGGTCCGTTAGGCACTTGCATAGTATCGTGAATATAATCAGGATCTGCAGCCCAAGTAAAGTCATGTACATTTGGTGCTTTAAAACGAAGTGTTTTTTTGTTTCCTTTTATTTCTGGGTTTCCTTGTAAATAACCAGTACCACCAACTACATAATCTTTATCAATAGTTAGGTTTACATTAAAGTTTCCCCAAACACCATGAAACTCTCTACCAATGTATGGGTCTGCGTGCCAACCTTCAAAATCATATTCTGCTAGTTTTGGGTACCATTGTGTCATAGATAATGCAACACCTTCTTTATTGTTTCTTCCAGAACGACGAATTTGAACAGGAACTTGTGCATTAAAAACCATATCAAAGGTTACTTTTTCTCCTGGTTGAATAGGTTTTGCTAAATCTACCTCTAAAACAGTACCAACAGTTTCGTAGTTTAAAGCAGTTCCGTTTTGTTTTAAAGACGAAACTTTAATATACCCAATTTCATCTGGACTTAATTTGCTAATTCTGTCACCAACTCTTCTATCAGGATCAGGAATAGTACGAGAACGTACATCCATTTCACTTCCAGGTTGAAAGGCGTTAAAGAATAAATGATAGTATACTCTTGTTAAAACATCTGGTGAGTTGTTGGTGTATACTAAATTTTGTGTTCCTTGGTATTGATACTTATTAACATCCATATCAATATTCATATTATAATCTACGTGTTGTTGCCAATAGGTAGAATTAGAAACTGTATTAACAGGAGTTGTTGGCGTTTCTGGAGTAGATGAAACACTATTTGTAGAACCACAAGAAACAAGTGTGATACCTAGTGCGACAAGAAAAATCTTTTTCATTTGTATAAATATTAAATAAAAAAGGCATCAAGAAACTTGATGCCTTTTTATGTTTGTTAGTATTATTTAGATAATTGCTGTGCCATAATTAAAGCATTGTACGCATTTACCATTTTTCCTGATTTTGTTAAAGTATTAAAATCTCTTATGTCACTAGAATCACCACCAACAACCACTTTTTGGTTAACAGGTAATCCAGAATCCATTAAAATTTGTTTTACTTGTGCAGCAGATAATTTAGGATAATAAGAACGAATTAAAGCAGCAACACCAGCAACAGCAGGAGCAGCCATAGAAGTTCCTCCTTTTGTGTCATATTCATTTTCTGGAGTTGTAGAGTATATTTTTGCACCAGGAGCAAAAACATCTACATTAATTTTTCCGTAGTTAGAAAAACCAGCTACCATACTAGAACCATATTTAGGAGCTAAAGCACCAACCGTTACAAATGTATTTGAAACTTCAGGACCATTAGCAACTTGATCATTTGGATATACTGCAACTGCATCTAAATCTGCACCTTCATTTCCTGCAGCATTAACAAATAATACATCGTTTTCTCCTGCATAAGTAATAGCATCTCTAACCCAGTCACTATGTGGAGAGTAGTATTTACCAAAACTTCCGTTAATTACTTTTGCTCCATTATCTACAGCGTATCTAATTGCTAGAGCAATATCTTTATCGTACTCATCTCCATTAGGAACCGCACGTACGCTCATGATTTTTACATTATTTGCAACACCATTAGCACCTTTACCATTATTGCGTTCTGCAGCAATAATACCAGCTACGTGAGTACCATGACTTTCGCTTTTCTTAACAGGTTTTACGTTTCCGTTACCATAACCAGGTTTATCGTTTAAATCGTCTGGATTATCTCCTGTTAATCTACCATTAAACTCTTTGTTTAAATTGTAGTTAAGCATATCATTAATACTTTCTAAAGCTCCGCTTAATTCTTTTTTAGCAGCAGCAGTATTATCAAAACCAAAACCATATACTTGTTTTAAAACAGCGATATGATTTGTTAAGGTTTCATCTGTTGTAGTAATAGCATTTAAATCTTTAGGAGTATAGTCTTTGTTATTTAAATGTTCAGAAACAGCTTCATCTGCAGCTACTAAGCTTTGGTAAATTTGCTCATATTGCATTTTATAACCAGAATATTTTTGATAATCTGCATCATAATCTGCTTGTACTTCTGCATTACCATTACCAGAAGCAACAATTCTTGTTTTCTCTAATTGCTCATTATAAGCTTCTCCAAGAAAATTCCAACCATGTATATCATCTACATAACCGTTTTTATCATCATCAATACCGTTTCCAGCAATTTCTTTTGTATTGGTCCATACTACACCATCTAAATCTTCGTGGTCAATATCAATACCAGAATCTATAACAGCAACAATAACTGTTTCTCCTGTTTTTCCGTTTAATAATTCAGCGTAAGCTTTATCAACACTCATACCAGGAATTGTATCTGCAACAATATCTAAATGTCCCCAAGTGTGTTTTTCGTTTTCTGTTAAATCTGCTACTTTTAAAGCAACATTATCAATATTTTCTGTTGGTGTAGATAAAATTTCTGCTCCACCACCACAGCTAGCTAAAACAAGAGCCAAGCTACCTGCTAGTAAATAAGGTTTAATAATTTTCATAAATAAGTTTTAATTTTTAAAAAATATCATTACTAGTAAAAAAACGATCTAGTCTTACGCCTTTTTCGGTGTGTTTTACTGTAATAATTTCATTGTTTGCATCGTGTTCCAAAAATAAGTAATAATTATTATCTGCTGCTAGGTTAAGGAAATTTTCTTTTTCGTCTAAAGTTAACAGAGGTCTTGTGTCATAACCCATTACAAAAGGTATTGGTAAATGACCAACAGTAGGTAGTAAATCTGCCATAAAACAAATGGTTTTTCCTTTGTAGTTAATCATAGGAATCATTTGTTTATCTGTGTGACCGTTTGCGAAAAAAATATCGAAACCTAAAGCCGAATTTTTTAAAATAACATCTTCTGGTAGTTTGGTAAATTTTAAATGACCACTTTCTTCCATAGGAAGGATGTTTTCTTTTAAAAAGGAAGCTTTTTCGCGTTTATTGGGTTGTGTTGCCCATTGCCAATGGTTTTCATTACTCCAAAAATGTGCATTTTTAAAAGCAGGTTCATAACCTGTTTTGTCTTTATTCCATTGTATGCTTCCACCACAATGGTCAAAGTGTAAATGCGTCATAAAAACATCTGTAATATCATCCCGATGAAAACCATGTGCTTTTAGTGATTTATCAATAGAGTCGTCTCCCCAAAGGTGATAATAACCATAAAATTTTTCGCTTTGTTTATTACCCATTCCTGTATCAATGAGTATTAGGCGATTTCCGTCTTCAATCAATAAGCATCTAGCTGCAATATCAATCATATTGTTGGCGTCTGCAGGATTGGTTCTTGTCCATAAAGATTTTGGTACCACTCCAAACATGGCTCCTCCATCTAATTTAAAATTTCCTGCGTTTATAGGATATAGTTTCATAAGCATGCAAATTACTAAATAGCTAGCAAATGATGTAAAGTGTTAAGAATTTATTAAGAAATATCTTATTAAAAAATAAATTCATATTATAGTGACTTTAATTTTTTTAAATTTTTAATCTGTTTGCTAAGCAATTTATACATGCAATAATGCCTTTTAAAAAGTATTAATGCTAATGCAGCGTTTTACTAATATTAGTGTAATTTAAAAAAGCTAAAAGCTATATTACAAATAGATATCTCTTTATAATTGATTATTTAGTATTTTCACAAACAAAAATTAGTGCATGTTAGAATTAGCAGGAATTATTATTTTAGGAATATTAGCGCAATGGGTTGCTTGGAAATTTAAAATACCAGCTATTTTACCCTTAATTTTAATAGGTTTATTAGTAGGCCCAATTGCAGCAGAATTTTTAAGCGAAGATGGTACAAAATGGATTGAACCTATTTGGAATGGTACAAAAGGCTTATTTCCTGGAGAAGGTTTGTATTATTTTGTGTCTTTAGCCATAAGTATTATTCTTTTTGAAGGTGGTTTAACCTTAAAAAGATCTGAAATTAAAAATGTAGGACCAGTTATTACCAAGCTTATTACCTTAGGTTCTACAGTTACTTTTTTTGGAGCAGGAATTGCAGCACATTTTATTTTTGAGTTAAGTTGGGAATTGTCTTTTTTATTTTCAGGATTAATTATAGTTACAGGACCAACAGTAATAACACCTATTTTAAGAAACATTCCGTTAAAAAAAGATGTTTCTGCAGTTTTAAAATGGGAAGGTATTCTTATTGACCCAATTGGCGCTTTAGTTGCCGTTTTAGTGTTTGAGTTTATAAGTGTTGGTGGCGAAGCAGGATTTACTAAAAATGCACTTTTAGAATTCGGAAAAATTATTCTTTTTGGTACTACCTTTGGGTTTACCTTTGCACATGCATTAGCATTTGCTATTAATAAAAAATTCATTCCGCATTACCTTCTTAATGTGGTTTCTCTATCCACCGTTTTACTTGTTTTTGTAGAGTCTGAAGTATTTGCACATGAGTCTGGTTTATTAGCTGTTGTTGTTATGGGAATGGTTTTAGGAAACGGTAAATTAGAAAATATAAAAGAGCTTCTTTATTTTAAAGAATCTTTAAGTGTTTTGCTAATTTCTATTCTATTTATACTTTTAGCAGCCAACATAAGTATAGACGATTTATTACTGTTATATAGCTGGAATACTGCTATTCTTTTTGCTATAGTTGTATTTGTTGTAAGGCCTATTGCAGTGTTTTTAAGTACTGCAGGATCAAAACTAAAATTTAACGAAAAGGTATTTATAAGTTGGGTTGGACCAAGAGGTATAGTAGCAGCAGGTATAGCTTCTTTATTTGGAAGTAAACTAATGAAACAAGGTATTGAAGGTGCAGAATACATTACTCCTTTAGTATTTATGATTGTTTTAGGAACCGTTTTATTAAATGCTACAACAGCGCGTTTATTTTCTAGATTAATAGGTGTGTTTTTAACTAAATCTAACGGAATCTTAATTATAGGAGCTTCTAAATTGTCCCGTTTATTAGGACATTATTTAGTAAATAACGGAAGACATGTTGTATTAATAGATAGTAATCAAAATAATATTGAGAAAGCACAAGAATTAGGCTTAGATGCTTTGAGTAGTGATATTTATTCAGACACACTATCAGATAATATTGAGTTAAATGATGTAGGTTATATTATGGCTATGACAGGAAACTCTGATATTAATTCTTATATTATTGAGAAGTTTAGTAAAGAATTTGGTGAAAATGGTTCGTATCGATTGGTGACTTCAGATGAAATGAATTTTCCTGAAAAGAGCCCTAAAGAAGGCTTATTCTCTCCTACAGATGATTATATTAATTTAATGGAAGTAACACGTAAATATCCAGCAATACAAGAACTAGATATTGATGATGCAGAGCATTATGAAACTCTTATTGAATTAGCGAGTAAAGACCAGTATGTGATTCCTTTATTTTTAAAAGATGATGAAGGAGAACTTCATATTATATCTGTGTATGATACCAAAGCAGAAAATATTGGTAAAGGGTTTAAACTAGTGTATTTAGGAAAACCTTTTGATGTGGAAAAAATACCGCTAGAAAGCGATTAATTATAGAAGTAAAAACGAATTTATTACATAAAAAAAACCTTCATTTTTAAATGAAGGTTTTTTACAATATAAACTTATTTAAGAAAGTCTTATTTTTTAATAAACTTACTAGTATAAGTATACCCTTTTTCATCCGTTAACTTAAGGATGTAAGTTCCTGTTGTTAGTTTAGATGTGTAAATAGTTGATTCATTAAAATCTACAGGTACTTTTTGTCCTAATAATGTAAATAATTGTACTTCTGATAACGATACATTTTTCACATTTAGATTATCTAAAGTCGGATTTGGATATATATCGACTCCTTGAGAAATAGTTATGTCTGTTGTAGAAAGAGATGAATAATCTGTTATTTGAAAATCATCTATAAATACATTTGTAGCGTTAACAGTAGTATTGCTTTCAAAAGCATAAAAAGCAAAACGTACATCACTTACAAAATAGGAAGGATCAGATAATTCTACTGAAAAAGTTTCTCCCCATTGTGGTATAGTTGTACTGCTATCATATAGTGCTAAAGAACTATATGTCACACCTCCATCTATTGAGACAAGTAATCTAATTTGATCTCCAGAATTAAGTGTTTGAAAAGTTTCTCCATTATTTGGAGTAAAAGCCATTTTCCACTCCACAGTATAACTACCTGTTGAAGGTGTAGTAGATAAATCTACTGAAGGAGCAGTTAACCAATCACGTTTTACATTATTGGTCATATTAATTCTCATGGCTCCTGTGGTTCCATCGTTATTAAAACCATCTGCTATCCAAGCACCACCACTATCAACGGAAAATCCATCTTCAAAAGAGTCGTTAGTGTCTCTTGTTTGGTTCCAACCATCTAAGGAGAAGCTATTTGCAACTCCAGAAGCTTCGGAAAAGTCTTCAGAAAACACTTGCGCGTTTATTGAATTAAATGTAAAGAAAACTAAAAAACAATGTAAAATTTTAATCATATTTGGTATATTTTAATTAATAATTCGGCAAATATATTAAAACACAGAGGAAATGATAATTAATTTAGTTTTTTTTTTTAGCCTTTAGAAGGTTATAAATTATAAGATATTCATCATAGCATTTTAAATACTATACTGTATTGAATAAGTTATTAAATAAACCAAAGAAGTTAATATTGATTATTTCACCTTAAACCACCAATGATTATAGTAGGAAGAGCAACTAGAGATACAGAATAAAAGGAATAATACTTAAAATTGTACAATTGAATTTACACAAATAAGTACAAACTACAAGCTCAATAAAAACATCTAGAGCACCAATTAGTATTGGTGCTTTTATAATGCTTTATTGGCTTTACA